>Ga0080064_1000071_pt1 | contig 297999 bp, 301 predicted proteins | sample Subgrocontami54m_FD_69260 | JGI IMG/M metagenome (GOLD analysis project Ga0080064, IMG submission 69260) | Subsurface groundwater microbial communities from S. Glens Falls, New York, USA - GMW46 contaminated, 5.4 m (SPADES assembly) (version 2) ...
CCCTCCCTCCAAACTGCCGGCGGGCAGGCTCCCGCAGGGGGAGAGGGGATTATTTATTAAAGTGATGGAGCAAAATATAATCGATTACAAAGTTGCAGAAAAGAAGTTTGTCAACAGACTGTTAATAGACAAAGTGAGAATGGCTCTACTCCATCCCCTGCTCCCAGCCAGGTAACCCTCAATTGGAAAGACTCCCTTGTCGTTCGATGTGCAAGAATCATCGAAGATAAATTTGGAATTGCAATGACAACTCGTGAAGTAGTGGAACAAAAAATCACTACTTTTAACTGTTTTGTGGGTGGGATCCTCTCCTATCCTTTCGAGAAACAAGAACCAGAAATCATAGCTGCCGTCAATTTAAGACATCCTCCCTCTACAACAGATTCTCCTTCGGGTGTTGCGGCGGGGTTACTTGCTTCAAAGCCACCCGTGGGCGCCGCTTCCCAAGTGAAATATGGAGCCATCGCAGCTGAACAAAAGGCCTTGGTATTTGCGGCAGAAATAATGGTTTTGGATTATTACTATGGAACAGATTTCAATTCTGCTTTGGGTCATCGTCTTGAATCGCTTGAACTCTATGTTTCTACCGAGTGGGGAAATCTTGCCGATAAGATTTCTTCTTTCATTGCAAATTTTTCTCCGGTGCAAACTGTCGGTCTTCTAAAGGAGCAGCAGGAAATTATTGATGCTATACAACGAGGGCAAGCTCTCACTCCAGAACAAATTCAAACACTAGCAAACGCCTTAACCCATCATGACACATGGATGTTAGAATCTTTGAGCAATATAAAAAATGCAGCCGATTTAGCTCATCTTGCTTACATCTTACTTCTCACAAACAGAGGACCGAACGCTTATGTCTTTGCAATCCGATTTTTAAAAGAAGCGATAAAAATAGACCCTAACCGAGCTCTTTATCCTTTTATGCTGGGCCAAGCAATAGAACCGAGAGCGGAGAGGTGGGGATCTACGCCATCTTATTGTTCATACGGTGATTTACACCAAACAACCCTTGCTTATCAAAAAGCCGTAAAATTAGCCCCTGATAACATCACCTATCAAGAAGCTTTACGACGAGCAAAAAGTGCTGAAGCTGAGGAGATTATGGCCATGTTACGAGGTTGGGCAAAGGAACAGCCTTACACTTTTCTTTCAGCGCTACATATACCCATTCCTGAGGGCGGACTGAGAAATACAAAACTACTACTCGATAAAGTACCAGAAATATATAAAACACCAGATCGAACCATTTCACCTGCCCAACAAACGATTTCGGGCCAACCTTCCAAGTTTGTAAATGATCTAATCTATCGACTAGATGACCTAAAACGCGAATCTTAAGCTGCCCTTTTTTCTACAAATCAAATTTGTAAAAGGAGTATTTGAAATTTACTTTACAGAAATTAAACTTTTTTGAGGGGAAAAGCACCAATCAAATTGATTTAAAAGGTTCATTCCAATAAGACCATCAATATTATATCGCGGTGGCAAGTCTAATGCTGCGACTTCAAAATCTTCAAAACGTTTACCAAAAACTTCAATCGCATTTACTTTCAGACAATAACCTTCTTCTTTTCCAATGACTGATTCTGTAGAAAAATGTTTTGTCCCATCACGAGCTGAATAGCCCAAAGCATCAATTCTCGGTGTGCGAATAATGGTCATAAACGCACCCGTATCAATAATAAAGTGCCCTCTAAATTTAAAAGTTTTTCCTTCGACAACTACATGAATAAAAGGAACGCCCTTTAAGAGTTCGTAGTGGAAATCTGCCATAAGATGGGGCCAATGGGGTTATCGGGAAGAAGATCTCCTGTAAAACGAATATCTATCACCTGATTTTTGTTAATAGGGACTTGTTTAATTTGGCGGGTAAATAAATTTTCGTCGCGATCATGAACTAATACTTCTCCACTTATCTGTTCATCAGAAACCTCAAAATCTTCTTCGACATTTGTTATGGCTACCCATTCATTCGGATAAATTGCTTTTATTTTTTCCCAAGACATTCTTGTCGCCATATTCACACCTCTTATTTTCAAGCTCTATCACACAAAAACAATTTTCAGAATCAAGAATTTCGTCTTTAAGCATTAAAAATATGAATCCTATTTAAGAATCCCTGAGCGTCGCCATAAAAAGAAAAATCACTCCAAGAGTAATCGCACTATCCGCCACATTAAAAGCCGGCCAGGCGAGTTCGAAAGCATAAGATCTTCCCAAAAATTGAAAGTGCGCCACTTTGTCGTACCAGTGGAAAAGAATGAAATCGACCACATTGCCCCGAATCATGCGATCGATCAGATTACTGAGCGCTCCGCTCAAAATTAGAATCAGGGAAAAATAAACGCCTTTTTTTTCAATCGGGGTTTTATAAAGATAATAGCCCAAGATCCCTATGGCCACACCCGAGATACCGATAAAGAAGAAATGCCGGGCGGAAGAATTCCACTGGGAGAGCATGCCAAAAGCAGCTCCTGCATTTCGATAGTGAACCAAATCCAGAAAATAGGGAATGACTGGATAAACCGAGCCCAAGCGGAAAAAATGAACCACGGCATATTTCGTGATTTGATCCAAAAGAATAATGAGGCCCACACCCCACAAAAGAGATTTCCATTTTTTATTTTGCATGCCCCACCACTTTCACACAGCGTTCACAGAGCAGAGGATGGGTTTCGTTCTTTCCCACCGTGATGGTGTAATTCCAGCAGCGTTCACATTTTTGACCTTCAGCGGGAAGAATTAAAACAGAAAAGTTCTCCAGATTTTTGCTTTCATAAGTGGGGTTTTCCATCTCATAAACAATCACGACCTGCGAAACAATGAGCAGGGTGGGCCATTGAATAATATGTTCCTGCAAAAATTTGAGCAGGTCCCCTTCGGCACACAGGCGAACCTGGGCCTCTAGCGAAGAACCGATGATTTTCTCTTTGCGGGCGAGTTCCAAAGCTTTGAGCACTTCTTCGCGTACGGTTTTTATGCGTGCCATTTTGGCTTCCAAATTGTCGTTCAACCACCGGGAAGAAGGCAAAGGCATGTCATTTAAAAAAACGCTTTCTGTTTTCTTGCTGAAACCCGGTAAATATTTCCAAACCTCTTCGGCTGTGAAAGAAAGAATGGGCGCCATCCAAACCGCAAGACCGCGTGCCAGTTCAAACAACACCGTTTGAGCCGAGCGCCTTTCCGCACTTTTGGGCGCAGAAGTGTAGAGACGATCTTTCAGGATATCCAAATAAAATGAGGAAAGCTCGACGGTGCAAAAATGATTGAGCGCATGATAAATTTGATGAAATTCATACTGCACATAAGCCTGATTTATTTTTTGGGTCATCCGGGCAAAAGCATCCAAAGCTGCGCGGTCGAGTTCAAGCAGTTGATCAAAACCCAAGGCATCCGCTGAAGAATCAAAGTCGTAGAGATTTCCCAACAGATAACGACAGGTATTGCGAATTTTACGGTAGGTTTCTGTGAGGCGAGAAAGAATTTCATCTGAAAACCGGATATCATTTCGGTAATCTTCTGCCGCCACCCAAAGGCGAAAAATTTCGGCGCCCATTTTCTTGAGGATTTGTTCGGGCGTGACATAATTTTTGGCTGATTTGGAATATTTTCGCCCTTCTCCATCCACCACAAAGCCATGGGTGAGCACATTGCGATAAGGCGCTGCTCCGCGGGTTCCGATGGCGGCCAGAAGAGAAGAGTGAAACCAACCCCGGTGCTGATCGGAACCTTCCAAATAAATATCGGCGGGAAATTGCAGCAAAGGATTTTTTTCAAGCACCGCCGCAAAAGATACCCCGGAATCAAACCACACATCCAAAATATCGGGGGATTTTAACAGCTTTTGACTTCCACATTTTTCACACACCGTTCCCGAAGGAAGTAGTTCCGTTTCTGTTTTTGCAAAATAAGCATCCGCTCCCTCTTTTTCAAAAAGATCTGCAATGTGATTGATTATTTTTTGGCTGATATTCGAGTGGTCACAATCGGCACAAGTAAAACTCATGATGGGCACGCCCCACTTGCGTTGGCGGCTGATGCACCAATCGGGTCTGTTTTCTACCATACCGTAAATACGTTCGCGCCCCCAGGCGGGAATCCATTCGGTGCGGCGAATCGCGTCGAGAGCCCGATGGCGCAAATCTTTTTCTTTCATCGAAATAAACCACTGGGGAGTCGAACGAAAAATCACCGGATGCTTGCAACGCCAACAATGGGGGTAAGAATGTTCAACCACTTCTTCTTTCAAAAGAGCATTTTTGTTTTTAAGAATTTCAATGATTTTGGAATTTGCCCTGAACACCTGCTCTCCCACCAGTTCTGGCAAACCCACCTCTGTATTGAATTTACCCTGATGATCCACGGGGTTTAAGATTTCGAGATTGTATTTCAAGCCCACTTCGTAATCTTCCTGGCCGTGGCCCGGTGCAATATGCACGCATCCGGTGCCTTGTTCGAGAGTCACGTGATCGGAGAGTAATACTTTGGATGTGCGAGGCAGAAAGGGATGTTCACAAAGAATGCCTTCCAATTTTTTGGAAGGCATTCGATCGAGAAGTTTGGCTTCTCCGAGTTGAAGATTTTTTCGAACCGCATCGAGCAAGCCTTCGGCGACAATGTAGACGTCACCCTCCCCCTCACCCCCTCCCGTCCCTCCAAACTGCCGGCGGGCAGGCAAGGGCGGGGGGACAGGAGCTTGAAGCGCCACATAAGTATAACTTTTGTGAAGTGCGATGGCGTTGTTGGCGGGCAGTGTCCAGGGGGTGGTGGTCCAAATCACAAAATAAACATTTTTTCCTGCAAGAGTAGAAGAGACCTGTGAAAGATCAGCCTTTGCTTTGAATTTTACATACACCGAAGGAGAACTGTGGTTTTCGTATTCCACTTCGGCCTCTGCCAAAGCCGTTTGGCAGTACATGCACCAATAAACGGGTTTTCGCCCCCGATAGACAGAACCCACTGCGACAAATTTGCCCAACTCGCGGGCGATTGTGGCTTCGTAATTGTAGCTCATCGTGAGATAGGGCGCTTCCCACCTGGCCAAGATTCCCAAACGACGAAATTCTTCCCGCTGAATATCCACATATTTTTGGGCATATTCCCGGCAGGCCTGGCGAATTTGCACGCCACTCATCTCTTTTTTCTTGGGGCCCAAATCTTTATCCACCTGATGTTCAATCGGCAGGCCATGGCAATCCCAACCCGGCACATACTCACTTAAAAACCCCGAAAGGTTTTTATACTTCACGATAAAATCTTTTAAAATTTTGTTGAGAATATGACCGTGATGGATATGACCATTCGCATAAGGCGGCCCATCGTGCAGCACAAACTTGGGCTTTGTCTGGTTGCGGCTGATGACTTTTTGATAGGTCTGCTGATCCGACCAAAGCTGCACCCACTGGGGTTCGGTGGAAGGCAGGTTGGCCTTCATCGGAAATTCTGTCTTTGGAAGATTTAAGGTGCTTTTATAATCCGGTTTGTCGATTATAGGGGCTCGCGTCGCCCCCTCCCTCGGCAAAGCCGACGGAGCCTCCCCCTCAACGCCGCTTTGCGGCTGCTTCATTTTAGATTTATTCCTCTGTTCTTTTTCAGTCATAAAGTGAAAGAAGGAATACTCTTTCATGTCTTTACAGATCAAGCGGAATCATATTAAAGAATTTTTTAAAATCCCCAACATCTGGAACCTCTCAAAAAGGTCCAGATGCAAGGCGCCCAGCTGAAGCCGACTGAGACATACTGGCCAAGTATGTCGCAGGGAGTGCTGAAGCTGGGCAACGCAGCAGATGGGCCTTTTTCAGAGGTTCTCTATGAAAATACGCAAAGCAGTTATTCCTGTGGCTGGCCTAGGAACCCGGTTTTTGCCTGCCACCAAGGTGGTCCCCAAAGAGTTACTTCCTATTATTGATAAGCCCTGCATCCATTATATTGTCGAAGAAATCGTGGCGGCCGGAATCAAGGAAATTGTTTTTGTAAGCGGTCGCGGCAAACAGGGAATTTTGGATTATTTCGATCGTGCCCCCGAGTTGGAAGACATTTTAAAACAACGCGGCCAAAAAGAGCTGGCCCTACAGATACGTAAGATTGCCGCCATGGCTGAATTTGTAAGCGTTTGGCAGTCCGAGCCTTTGGGTTTGGGCCATGCCATTCTCTGTGCAAAAGATGTGATTGGAGAAGAGCCTTTTTTCGTCTGCCTGCCGGACGATTTAATTGATAGTGAAATTCCTTGTGTCACTCAAATGACTTCTCTTTATGAGCGCCTGCAAAAACCCATTATCGGGGTCACAAAAGTGGAAGCTTCTCAAGTGCATCAATATGGAATCTTAAAATCCCGAGAGATTGAAAAAAAGCTGCATCACATCGAAAGTATCGTGGAAAAACCTTGTTTGGAGAAAGCTCCCTCTCGTTTGGGGATTGTGGGTCGCTATTTGCTGCCTCCCCAAATTTTTTCCATTCTTGAAACTCTTCCGCCTGGAAGTGCCGGTGAAATTCAACTGAGCGATGCCCTTTGCCAATTGGCGAAAGAAGAAAAAGTTTACGGATTTGAATTTGAAGGCACTCGCTACGACACCGGGGATAAACTGGGTTTTCTCAAAGCCAACCTCGCCTATGGCCTTAAGTCTGAAAACTTCAATGGGGATCTCAAAAAATTCATCAAAAAACTTAGCAACTAAAAATAAACACTGTCGAAGAGGTAGACTCGTAGACTGGTTGACTGGTTTTTCATTCACCAGTTTACGAGTTTACCAGTCTACCAGTTTTTGGAGAACTTATGACACCCATTACCTCTTTAACCTCTTATTTCAACACCGCCTCTTTTGGGAATCAGAATACTTACACCCAAAACCAACAAGAACTTTCCCTCACTCTGGATTCTGCCGCTCACGAACTTTCCAATTGGAAAACCCTGGTGGCCATGACGGGAGGAGGCGCTGCGTTTGAAGGAGGACAATTGTTGGCCAACGCTCTTTTTGCTTCTACTCCTTTTTGCGCCCTGCCCCTACTCACCCACGCCGCAGCTTGGGTCGCAGGTGCGATTGCGGATTATTAAAAGAACGAAAAATCAAAATTTGTTTTATGAATTCTGTCTATTCCCCAATTTATTGGATTGTTACTAATATACTCACGAATTTTGTTTAATGAGGATTCATCACGAACAATATGATCATAAAAGGACCGTTGCCATAAAAATTCTCCCAACCCTTGTTGGTGAATCATTTTAGAAGATGTGGTTTTAAATGCCCCAATCAAATCAGATAAGGGTTTAATTTTTATTCCGTTCTCTTGTGGTAATTGGTGTAGGGACAGGTCGCGACCTGTCCCTACAATAGGCAACGAATCTATCACCACAATTCCATGCAAATGATTGGGCATAAGAATCCATTTATCTAAAGAAACATAGGGAAAATGTTCTGCTAACCATAGCCATTGTTTTTTCACGATTTCCCCATATTGATTCAAAATCATTTGTTCATTCTCAATTTTTTCAAACCACTCCACATGACGTTTTGTACAAATGGTTACAAAATAATATCCAATTTGAGAATAATCATAGCTTGTTAGACGGTTATCTTTTCTCCCTTGTAATAACATGGTTACACTTTTTGTAGGGACAGGTCGCGACCTGTCCCTATACCTATATTCACACCCATTTTTGGACAATTCTTATTCAACAAGCACTTCTCACACAAAGGCTTGCGCGCCTTGCAGATAGCTCTCCCATGCAAAATGAGCAGATGAGAAAAATCGATCCAGCGATTTTGAGGAACTAGTTTCATCAAATCTTTTTCAATTTTGTGGGGATCTTTTTGTTTCGTAAAACCCAGGCGATAAGAAAGTCGCTTTACGTGGGTATCCACCACAACGCCTTCGGCTTTTTCGAAGATCACTCCCAAAACCACATTCGCGGTTTTTCGGCCCACGCCGGGAAGTTGAATCAGTTCTTCCAAAGTTTGTGGAACTTCCCCGTGGAATTTCTCGAGAATTTTGCGGGCACTTTCCTGAATCGAACGCGCCTTGCTGCGAAAAAAACCGGTGGAGCGAATTTCTTGCTCTAATTCTTTCAGAGGGACTTCTGCAAAATCTTTAGCCGAACGATATTTTTTAAAAAGTTTCGGCGTCACCTGGTTCACGCGAACATCCGTACACTGGGCCGAAAGAATCGTCGCGATGAGGAGTTCCAAAGGATTGGAATAATGCAAAGCACAATGCGCCTCGGGATAGAGCGTATCCAACTTTTTTATTATTTTGCTGAAATTGACATCTTTGCCCATCTGGTTCATTCCTCTCCTTTCTATGAAAGATTCTGTTTTTATTTCTGTGGCAGTTACAGCCCCTCTGGATCGGCCACTCACTTACGCCCTGCCTTCTTCTTTTGATCCCAAAAACCTGATGGGGTCACGGGTTCTCGTTCCTTTGGGATCCAGAAAAATCGTGGGCATCGTGATGGGAGAAGAAAAACAAAATCCTTCTCTCACTTATAAACCCGTCGAATCGGTTCTCGACCCGGAGCCTTTATTTAGCACTTCTCAACTTCAATTTATAAAGTGGGCCAGCGACTATTATTTGGTGCCCTTGGGAGAAATGTTTAAAACAGCGCTGCCCCTAGCCCTCACCCGAACTTCTCTACCTGCAAGCCCCCGAAAAAAAAATCTAAAAAATTTATCTTCTGAAAAAGAAGAAATCTTTCTCAAAGAATTTTCTTTGGTACTCACCCCTGCTCAAGAAAAAATTAAAGATGCTATTGCTCACCCTCCCCCTACCCCCTCCCATCAGAATCATATCCCCTCTCCCCTTGCGGGAGAGGGTCAGGGAGAGGGGACAAATTTTTCTGTTCATCTGATTCATGGCATCACCGGTTCTGGCAAAACCGAAATTTATTTAAGCCTCATTCATGAAATTTTAAAAAATAAAAAACAAGCCCTGTGTTTGGTCCCCGAAATCGCGCTCACGCCCCAAACGGTAAAACGCTACACCTCGCACTTTGGAACCCAGGTAAAGGCTTACCACTCCGATCTCTCGGAGTCTGAAAAACTGGCCATTTGGCGAGGCTGTCAGAAAAATGAAATTCCTGTTTTGATTGGGACCCGGTCCGCTTTATTTGCGCCTTTCAAAGATTTGGGGCTCATCATTATCGATGAAGAACAAGATGCTTCTTACAAACAAGAAGAACGGGTGAGATATCACGCCCGTGATTTAGCCATTGTGCGTGCAAAAATCGAAAAGATTCCCATTCTCCTGGGTTCTGCCACCCCTTCGGTGGAAACTTATTTTAAAGCGAGGGAAGGAAAATATTTTTATCATGAACTGACCGAACGTTACGGCCCTGCGCAGTTGCCAAAGGTGGAGGTTGTGGATTTAAAAACAGCTCAAAATCCCCCCAACCCCCCTTTTATAAAGGGGGGAAGAATCAACAACACCCCCCTTTGTAAAGGGGGGCTGGGGGGGATTTCACATTCGCGACTTTTCTCTCTCCATTTGCTTGAAGAAATCGAAGCCAATCTTGCCAGAAAAGAACAAACCCTGATTTTCTTAAACCGGCGCGGCTTCTCTCACTTTCTTCTTTGCAAAGATTGTGGAGAAACGCCCACGTGCTCCAACTGTGATATCACGCTGACTTTTCATCAAGGTTCCAAAAAACTTTTATGCCACTATTGTGATCATCAAATCATTCCCCCTACGGAGTGTACGAAATGCAAAGGCACGCACTGGCTTCCCATCGGCAGTGGAACCGAGCGCATCGAAGAAGACCTTAAAAATTATTTTCCGGATTTAAGAATGAGCCGCATGGATCGCGACACGACCACTCGCAAAGGCTCTCACCATGCCTTGCTTGAAAAATTATCCAAACACGAAATTGATCTTTTGGTCGGAACCCAGATGATCGCCAAAGGTCACGACTACCCTTTGGTCACCTTGGTGGGTGTTTTGTCTGCCGATACTTCCCTACATCATCCCGACTTTCGAGCCGCCGAACAAACCTTTCAGCTGATCACTCAGGTGGCAGGAAGAGCTGGACGGGCAAGCTCTCCCGGGCGAGTACTTCTACAAACTTTTTCTCCCGATCATTACGCCATTCAAATGGCCGCCCAGCATCAGATTCATCCTTTTTACAAACAGGAATTGGAGTTTAGGAAGGAGCTGGAATATCCCCCTTTCAAGCGCCTGCTTCTTTTTAGAATTCAGGGCACTCAAAAAACAAAAGTGATTAAGGGAATTGGAGAATTGCGAAACCTACTCGAAAAACTGGAGCAAAATCAAAAATGGGGAATCGATATTCTAGGCCCTTCCCCCTGCCTCATCGAAAAAGTACGCAATGTTTTTCGCTGGCAAATCCTGATCAAATGCCCGCTTCAAAAACTTCTTCAACCCTTCCTGCGAGAAGAGATTTTAAATACTCAAGCTCAATGGTTGCCGAAGGGTTTAAGACTCGTCATTGATGTTGATCCACTCAGTATTGTTTAATTTTTAAAAGTACACCTTATTGACACCTCACGTATGTTATCGTATTTTTTTAAAAAAGGCCTTTATGAAACTCCCATCGCAACCCTTAACCCCCTCCAAACTCCGAGAAAATATTTATAAGTATTTGGATGAAGTCGCTTTAAAAGGGAAAACCATTCTAGTGGAACGAAAAGGAGTGATTATAAAAATTGTACCTCCGGAAAAGAAAAGCAAATTATCCAAATTTAAAAGAAGAAATGCGATCCAAGGGGACCCTGAAGATCTTGTTAATATTAGCTGGGAGAAGGAATGGAATCCGGAACCTTTATAGACACTCTTTCGTTTTGATAAAATTTATGCTTTTAGAAATCTTAAAATATCCCGACAAACGCTTACGAAACAAATGCCTCCCCATAAAAGATTTCGGGGAGAAATTTCAAAAACAAATCGATGATATGTTTGAGACGATGTACGCCGCCCCCGGATTGGGTTTGGCGGCTATTCAGGTGGGGATTTTTCAAAGATTTTTGGTGATGGATGTGGGCATCAACGAAGGGCAGATCATCAAACGCAATCCACTCGTGCTGGTAAATCCTGAAATTGTTTCTCGCGAGGGAGAAGTGGAGTGGGAAGAAGGCTGTCTCTCCTGCCCGGATCTCATCGTTCCCATGAAGCGTTCCAAAAAAATTGAAGTGCATTCACTCGATCGTGAGGGGAAAAAACAAATTCTGACTGTAGAAGATTTGATGGCCGTTTGTATTCAACACGAAATAGATCACATGAATGGCATTTTGATTTTTGATTCCCTAAGCCGGTTGAAACAGGATCTTTATAAACAGAAAGTGAAAAAAGAGAGCCAAGAAAGTTCCGCCAAAAAACCGGTGGTGAGATAAATTGTAAAGACTTGTATAAAATATTGAATTCATCTTCCTTGAAACAGTTCTTTTCTACCGCTTTGACTTTGCTATAATTTGGTAATGAAAAAAATTTCTTTGGGGGTGTTACTCTTTTTTTTATGCGGATTTTTTTCTGAATTTGTTTGGAGTACTGAGAAATTTCCACTTCCTTCTTCTATCGACCTTCTCAAAAAGGCCAATCAGAAAGTCCAATTAAAAAAGAAACCTCTCCAATTGGATCAGAAAATTACTCCCACACGACCGCCTTATGCTGCACCTCCCCCAGCTATTTCATACGATTCAGCCTTGTATGCCCAAATCTGCAAACAGATTGAGGGGAATTGTGCAGAGAGCCTGGCATCGAGTGAAGCCGTGCCTTTCCCAATCGAAAGAGTTTATGAATGCGCTGAGCAAGAGGAACCTGCTTGTGAAAGAAATCGCTATCAAACGATCATCAAGATCATGCCCTCTCCACCGGCTCCCCCGATAGGACCTATGATAGGTCGATTTGACCCCGCCATTTCTTGTAAGCGTTCCACAGGGCTTTGTGAATGGAAGTATGCTACCGACTATGACGCTTTTGAACCTCATGCAATCTGGGAAACTGAGAATGCTGCTTGTCACATGGCAACCTTGCCTTTGGGGGATGAGGAGGAAGAAGAGCAGCCCGAATGTAGACCTGTGGTCGTAGATCGTTTTTCAGTCGCCATTCAAGGGGAATTAGTTTCACTTGAATTTGTGGGAACAAATCAAGGATGTTTGATCCCACAGGTACGGGGAGCACCACTTCCTTCTCATCGCAACTTTAATAGAGACCGCGATTACACAGAGGTGATTACAAACAGGGAAATGGGCAGAAGAAACTGTCCAGGTTCTTACCAAGTACAACTTCAGAACGGCCAAGTGTGTCGCGTCCCTTGTGCTTATGAAGTCAGTCATTGCCCCTTCCCCATTCCTTTTGCTGATCAAAACGATCTTCTTTGTTCAATCATCTTGAGAGCTCCGGTTTGCGAATAAACTTTCAAATTTAAAAATATCAATGATATGAGAGAAAAACTTTATGACTCCACTTTCCCTCATTTTCATGGGCTCTCCCCCTGTGGCTGTAGTTATTTTAGAGGCCTTGCTTAAAGCGGGTCATGATATTCGTGCCGTGGTCACCCAACCGGACAAACCCGCAGGGCGTGGACAAAAACTGAGCCCTCCTCCTGTAAAAAGTTTTGCCCAAGAAAAAGGGCTCAAAATTCTTCAACCCACAAAAGTAAAATCACCGGAGTTTTTGGAAGAACTTCGCTCTTACAAACCTCAAGGGATCATTGCAGCCGCTTATGGAAAAATTCTTTCCCAGGAAATGATTAATCTTGCTCCACTCGGAATATTGAATGTTCATTTTTCGCTACTCCCCCAATATCGCGGAGCCTCGTGTGTGGCCTCTGCCATTTTAAATGATGAAAAAGAAACCGGCGTGACGATCATGCACATCATTGAAAAACTGGATGCCGGCCCCCTCTTAAAACAACAAAAAATAAAAATAGAAGAAACTGACACAACGGGAATCCTGGAGGAAAAACTGGCTCATCTCGGATCAAAGCTTTTGTTAGAAACTCTGGATGAAATGAAAGAGGGAAAAATAACTCCCCACCCTCAAGACGAATCCAAAGCAAGCTTTGCCCCCCTCATCAAAAAAGAAATGGCTCTTATCGATTGGAAACAGCCCACCCGAAAAATTTTTAATCAGGTGCGGGCCTATAATCCCTGGCCGGTAGCCTTCACTCACGTTGACAAAAAAAGACTCAAAGTTTACGGTGCAAAACTCCCCCTCATCCCCACCCTCTCCCCCCAAGGGAGAGGGCCAGGCCGCGAACGGCCCCGTATGCGGGGGAGAGGGGAACCCGGTCAAATCATAAATTTGGATAACGAAGGAATTGAAATTGCTTGCGGAGACGGGAAAATCTTGCTTACAGAAATTCAACTCGAAGGTAAAAACAAAATGAGCGCGAAAGATTTCATTCAAGGGCATCAGGAATTGATCCAGACAGGAAAGAAATTAGGATGAAAAAAATAATCGCCGCTTCCATCCTTTCTGCAGACTTTACACGACTTGCCGAAGAGATCCGTGCGGTAGAAGACGCGGGCGCTGATTGGCTTCATGTGGATGTCATGGATGGGCATTTCGTTCCCAATCTCACCATTGGCCCTCCCGTCATCGAAAAAATAAAAAAAGTCGCGAAAGTCCCTTTAGACGTGCATTTGATGATCACGAATGCGGAGGAAACTTTTCAGGATTACGTGAATGCGGGTGCAGATTTTTTAACCATCCATGTGGAAGCTTGCAAAAATATTTCTAAGACTCTTCAAAAAATTCGGGGTTTGGGAGTAAAAGCCTCGGTCACGCTCAATCCGGACACGCCACTCAAATCGATTCTACCGACACTGTCTTTTGTGGATATGGTCCTGATCATGAGCGTCAATCCTGGGTTTGGAGGCCAATCGTTTATTTCTTCGAGTTTGGACAAAGCAAAAAAACTTGCAGAAATTCGAAAACAAAAAAAACTTTCCTTCCTCATCGAAATGGATGGGGGAATTAAAACAGATAATATTGCAGAAGTCTCCAAGTCCGGAGTGGATGTATTTGTCGTGGGAAGCGGGATTTTTAAAACACCGGATTACCGAAAAACGATCAAGTCGCTCAAAGAAAAAATCCGATTGTAGGGGTATCCGCCTGAGGCGGATGCCCCTACAGTAAACTACCGCGCAACAAAACACTTGCCAAAGAAAAGTAAATCACAATCCCCGACACATCGACCAGAGTCGCCACCAAAGGGGCAGAAGCACTGGCAGGATCAAACTTTAGTTTTTTAAGAATGAGGGGCAGAAGCGAGCCCATCAGAGTGCCAAACAGAACAACTCCCAGCAGACTTCCAAAAATGGTAAGCCCCACCTGAATATAGTGATCTCCGTAAATGGGACGAACCCATTGCCAAAGAACAACGCGCAAAAAACCAATCGAACCCAGGATAGACCCCAAAACCAGGCCCGTTAACAGTTCGCGCTTCATGACCTTCCACCATTCTCGCAAACGAACCTGATCCAGGGCAAGGGCACGAATAATCAGGGTGGTCGCTTGAGACCCGGAATTTCCACCACTTGAAATAATGAGAGGAATAAAAAGAGTGAGCACCACTGCCCGCGCAATTTCATCTTCAAAATGAGTCATGGCGGTTGCGGTGAGCATTTCACCAAAAAACAGGACGATCAGCCAACCCGCTCTTTTCCGAATCATCTGCCAAAGATTGACATGAAAATAAGGGGCATCGAGAGCTTCCATACCTCCCAATTTTTGGATGTCTGCCGTCGCCTCTTCTTGCACCACCTGTACGACGTCATCCAAAGTCACAATTCCTTTCATGTGATTTTCTTCATCCACGACTGGAATTGCAATAAGAGCAGCCTCGGAAAAAAGTTTTCCGAGAGATTCCTGATGTTCAGATTCTTTTACAGTGATGAGATCTGTAATCATCACCTGACGGACTGTTTTTTCGGGAGTGGCTTTGATAAGCTCCCACAGCGATACAACTCCCAATAAATGCTGCTGCTCATCCAAAACATAAATGTAATAAAGGGAATGAAGATACTCGCGGGTTTGTTTTCGAATGTAAGCAATGGCTTCATCGACCGTCATATCCGGGCGCACCCGCGCAAAGCGTGGATTCATCAGCCCCCCCGCCTGATCTTCTGCATAGGCAAGCAGGGCTTTGACTTCTTTAAAAGTGGCCAGATCGAGTAAAGACAAAAGATTTTCTTGTTCGTTCGTAGAAATTTGTTGAACGAGATCGGCCACATCATCGGGAGGAAGTGATCTTAACCAGATTCTTCTTTCTTCAGCAGGAAGAGTAAGGATGAGTTCTGCCTGATCCCGGGAGCTTAAAGAAAAAAAAAGTTCTTCTGCCGCATCCTGGGAAAGAAAACGAAAACCTTCCAAACGTTCACTCGCAGAAAGCATGTTCCAGACTTCCTGCAACTCTTCCCGCTCTAATCGTTCTTGGGCTGCAGCTTGAATCATCGGCTATCTTCTCTCAAAGTTTGTCGGTCTTGTTTCAAAAATTGCTGATCTTTTTTCAGTTGTTGCTGATCTTGTTCGATCTTTTTTTGATCCACTGGAGTTTTGGATTGATCTGCTTTGATGGCTGATTGGTCTTGCTGAATATTTTTTTCATCCCTCTGGATGGCATCTTTATCGTCTTGAAGATAGGCGGCGTGGAGGAATCCAAGTACTGAAAAATTTAAAAATAAAAAAAGAAAAACTGTATTTCTTATTTTTATCATCTTTTCCTCCTAAAAAATATAATCGGGGCGCGGGGATTTGAACCCCGGGCCTCTTGCTCCCGAAGCAAGCGCTCCACCGGGCTGAGCTACGCCCCGATTACTGCAGTGAATAGTTTATAGTGTCTAGTGCTTAGTGAAAAGCATATTGTCTATTCACTAAACACCAATCACTAAACACTATCCACTATTTTCAACTCATCTTCCTAATCTTTTGTGCCCGAGATCTTAAAGCGAGCAAAGTCGAACGAAAAGAATTTGTTTTCTGGGTCATTTTTCTCTCATTTTTTAAATCTTGTGAGGTCACGGTGACGGGGGATCCCCAATTCATCACGACCTTGCTGGGCAAGAGAAATGGCAACTTGGGCAAAACAAAAAAGGGATAGCTGACAAAAGGTTTTACCCAAGTGTCTAAAAAATCTTTATCCCGAATCACCCAAAGCTTAAGCGTGTTTTCAATGCCCGCATGGGCCACAGGAATAATCGAAACTGATTTCTTGCCTGTTTCTTTTAAATATTGCCTGGCCATCCTCAAGAACCCTCTATGAAAACGGGGGACACGTTCGGGATTTGCCAAGCCACTGATGAAATCCAGGCCTTCAGGAAAAAGTAGAATGTGCCGCTTTTTTAAAGTCGCCACTCCCGCTTTTACCGAAATAGGAACACACTGCCCACTTCTAAAAAGTTCCCGGACCAAAGGAAGCTTGAAAGCCTCGGGATACACCAAAATACCCACTTTCCCCGCGTTTTCTCTAAACACAAAATAATTGATGAGGGCGGCTTCCAAAGTGATGGAATGATTGCTGATCAAAATCACATGTTCTTTTCGGGCTGTTTTTAAAGCTTCTTCCACATGCCCCACGTGTTCGACCCGCAGATAATAATCATGCAAAAGCTTGATCCACAGAGAATGGAGGGCGTAAATCGAATCCTCCATCGGGCGATCGTCATAATGAAAAGAAAGCAATTTTTTAAGTTCTTCCAGCATGTTAAAAACGGCCTTAGTGACTTGACTTATATCTCAATGAAGGGCTAATTACAGATCCTTTTTAAAAGTTTCAAGACAAGGTTTATTTATGTCTCAAATCATTACAGATTCTTCAACTCCTACAAGCTCCACGCAGGCGTCCTTGGTGCGTGTGAAAAAAAGAAAGTTTTGGAAAGATTATGTTCTGCCCAAAGCGTATTTCTTTGTTCGCAGTTTTCCGGAAAACGCCATTGTCTCGATTGATGTCACCAACAAATGCAATATCCGCTGCAAGCACTGTTACTTTTTTGCTTACGATCAGAAGGGCGAACTTACTCCCGATCAATGGCTCGCAAAATTAGAACAACTTAAAAAAGAGGGTTTTCCTTTTTATAGTGCGACTTGGATTGGTGGGGATCCGCTACTTCGAAAAGATTTGATTGAAGTCGGCAGAAAATATTTCCGCGTTAATATCGTGGTCACCAATGGCACTTTTCCTTTGCCCAACTGGCAAGATGCCATGTTTCATATTTCTGTGGATGGCACCGAGGACTATCATGACGATATTCGCGGCAAAGGCGTTTATCAAAAACTGAAAAAAAATATTAATGAAGCGCCAGATGGACTCAATATTTCTTTGGCCACCTGTTTGAACACACGCAATCTTTTCTGCATCGAAGCTTTATTAGAAGAGTGGCATTCCAATCCCAAAGTCAAACACATCCTTTTTGATTTTTTCACGCCTGTGAAAGGAGTGAAACACGACCTTTTCATTCCCTTTGAAGAACAAGATAAAATCATCGATAAAATTATCCATTTAAAACGTACGAAGTACGGTGACTTCATCGGAACCGGCGAACGCGTCTTCGATCTCATGCGCAAAAAAGAGCGCCACAAAGCCATTGGTAACAACTGTGTTTTCCTTCAAAAAGGCCATGCCTTTGATCCCATGGGCAATAAAAAAGAACAATGCATGATGGGCGCAGATGCCGATTGCGAGCGCTGTGGCTGTGTGGTCCCCTTCTATCTCAAACAACAAACCGAACGAAAATACATTGCCCAAGAAGTTTGGGGAGACATTAAAAGTCTTTTCAAGGGAAAAGATTTGAATACTTTATTATTCCGCCGATAATCCCTACTCTTGACGGAAACAATTAACCCGATAAGATAAAAATAGTTCTTTTAAATGAAGGGGGCGAACTAGGCTCGACGAGGCTTAGGAGACGCCGTGTGGCAGGTCGAGCAAGCTTGCAGCTCGTCAAACTCAAGCAAACCAATAGATGCCGAAGAGGCACCTCTAGCTCTCGCTGCTTAGTCAGTGAGCGTCTGCTTTCTTTTCTCCCGCAAAGGAAATCAGACGTACAACGGCGGGATAGCTGCCTAGATGCCTGATACCAGGTGGCGAACTTAATCAGGCTGGCTTTTTGGAAATCGTGCCGATGCGAGTGCCAAAGGGCGAGATTCAAATTATCGGATAAACCTGTAGAAGCCGTCGTTGAATAGTTTCGGACGGGGGTGCGATTCCCCCCGCCTCCACTCGACTCGTCCCTCGCATTTGCTCGGGACTCGCTCGTGGCAAGCCACCTTTACATTTGATGGCAGGGTGTTTTGCAACGAGTCGAGTGCCCCGAGCGCCTGCCCTGAGAGAAATCGAAGGGTAGTCGAGGGGCAATTACGTCTCTTGCTTACCCTAAGAGTAATCGAAGGGTGGTCGAGGGACGTTTTATTTTATGGTTTATGTTTATATGATAAAAATTCCAAAGATTGTCTCTATATTGGAATTTCAAATGATCCTCAAAAAAGATTACTCACTCATAACACGAGTAGAGGTGCGGAATTTACAAGCCACTCTAACGATTTCAATCTTGTCTTTCTTGAAGAATACCCCGATTTAAGAGAAGCCCGAACACGTGAAGTGCAAATTAAAAAATGGAGCAGGAAAAAGAAAAATGTTTTGATTGAAAGATATCAGAAGGGATTGATCCAAAAAGTTCAATCGAAGTTTCTAACAATTTTTGTGTCTGACACGTATCAGACACTATTGTTTTTCAACAAATGCCATAATATGGGGGAGATGTGTGAAGGATAATAAGAAAATGATAATGCAAAAAACCTTGAATTATCTCACCCAATTTACTCCTGAAGAAATTAAAAGACGTAACAAAGAACAGCACAAACAAAATGAGAAAGAATACACCTTATTCAGAGAAAAATTCTCGAAAGGGTTCTGCTATATATGTGGAGAACCTCTAGAAATATTTAAAGAGGAGAACCCTTGCGTTCATTGGTTATTGCGCCCAAAGGGTTTCAAAAAAAAGAATTTTAAGCCAATTTATGAAAAATATGGATATTTCAAATTACAAGCTTACTTGCGTTGGGTTGCAAACGAAGAAAATATTTTTAAAAATATAAATGATCTTTTGGCTGAAAAAACCGACAAGAAACTATTTGAAACCACAATTAGATTTAAAAACATAGAGTGGTCATTTTCCTGTGACAAGTCCGATTATGTAGGTCATACGACCTCTCTCATCTCATATCCACACTATCATTTTCAAATGTTCATTGACCAAAAACCATTTATTACTTTCAGTGACTTTCATATACCTTTTACCAATTATGATATTTGGCAATTGGAAATGCTGTCTCACTCAGACAAATTTAAACATAGATTTGTTTTTGGCGAAGGAATGGAGCACGCCATGTCTGCTGTTAGTGCTGAGGATATAATTAACAATTCCAGTGTTGCCGAAGATGAGACACAAGCACTCTACAATTTTAGCACAACTATTACAGCTGAACCTGGTTCCACGATTTCAGGGAATGAAATTCATAAGCTACTAAAGGAAAGTAAAGAAAAAAACATCCCAATGGCGAAACTTGCAAGAAGTCTTAAAAATGTAAGTTTTCAAACTATAATATATCCTTCTGCTGATGTCCCCGAAATTGCAAAGAGAAAAGGGCGTAATAGTAGACTGGGTAAAAATAAATAAGAGCAATCTTTTAATAACTAATTGCAATTTAAAAGGATTGGCAATTTCAGTTAACGTAGTGAACAACAGTACCCTATTTTTGTTTCGACTGACTACTTTTGGGTGGCAACTGAGACTCTCGAAAGAAATCAAAAACTTTTGGGACATTCTAGTTTACAAGCCACAGGAATTTACCTTGAACCTTCTAAAGAGGATTTGATAGAGGCCATGGAAATATTAGCTGCGTAAAGGAAAGGCTTCTCTTTTGTGAGTAAAATTATTTCCCTATCTCTTGCTGAAATCGAGCGCACCATCCATACTATCCGAGGCCATAGGGTAATGTTGGATTCAGATTTAGCTCCTATTTATGGCGTCACTGTAAAAAGGCTCAATGAGCAAGTAAAACGGAACCAAGAACGTTTTCCACCTGATTTCATGTTTCAACTTAATCAGGAAGAATGGGAAGTTTTAAGGTCGCATTTTGCGACCTTAGATTCTGGACGAGGTCGGCACCGTAAATACTTGCCCTATGCCTTTACCGAACATGGAACTATTATGTTAGCAAATGTTCTCAAAAGCGACATAGCAGTCCAAGCAAGTATCCAAGTTGTACGTGCTTTTCTCCACTTGAGAGAACTTGCCATCACACATAAAGACCTTTTGCAAAAGATTAATGCCATGGAAAGAAAATATGATGCTCAGTTCAAAGCCGTGTTTGATGCTATTCGTCAGATGATGTTTCCCACTAAAACAACAAATAAAATTGGCTTTTAGGTAAATTTTAACCGCACAAAATAGAAAAAGATGCGATAAGAACAAACCTACTCCTCTTAATTTCAATCACTTACAAATTCAGTTTTTATGGGAAAAGTGCGGGGAGGTTTAAAAATAACATTTTAATTATATCTCGATTTTTTATTTGGATAATTGTTGAGTTGAACTGTGAGCTTCAATTGGATAAACAAACAATTTAGATTGCTTCATAGAAAAAATGACAATTGGCAATGCAGCTATAAAGGATGCCGCTCGTCCTATTAACTCACCTAAACCAATACTCAGCATAACCCATCCTACTATAAAAATACCCAAAATCAATAAACCTGTATGAAAAAAAACTCCAAGAATTGTAAAAAAATAGAACCGAACAGTTTCTGTTTAAAGGTTTTTGATTCTCTATAAGTTGCAAAGCAAGTTGCCACATAAATTGCCATTAGAAATGTGATAAATGTCCCTCCTTGGTAACCCTCCTGTAAGCTTTGTGCCATTTTTGTAAAAATACTTTCACCGCTCATTCCTAAGAACCAAAAAAAGAATAGCCCGATAGCTACTCTTCCTTTACGCCACTTGTAAGTCTGCTTACACACTTTACATACACCTATCAGTAATTGTTTTTGTGCCATTTTGGGAAGTGAACGGACTTATATTTCCTTTAGTAGACCAATTGTTAGCTTCCATCAAACCATCTCTTACACTACTTTTTAAAAAATAATAAATTGTAGTGTAAGGCTTCCCCTTCATTTTTTATTCACTTCCTCTTCCTCCCAATCCTCTCCGGCTGTGGTTTTTCATTTTTCTTTTTCAATCTATTTTCTTCAAGGCTCGCAGCGCGGATTTCAGCGGGAAAGGCAGTGCCGCTCCAGATTAAGCTTTGGTAGCCGTGGTTGAATACTTTTTCTGAAACCAGGTTGACTTCAAGGAGAGCGTTGAAAGATTGTTCCGCGGCAAAAAAGGCCAGGCGAAGAAGGGTTTCATCGTAGTCGGGACAATCTTTTACACTTACGGGGTTTTTAGAACGCCGAATGAGCGGGATGTGATCCTTCTTAAAAAAAGCATACACCTGCTTTGCGCGCTCCATAATTTCTAAATAAGACTCTCTCGCCGGCAATATTTTTTGATCGTAACAAGTTCCGCAGTAAGTACTTTGATTTAACTCTTCAGGAATCACTTTCAAGAAAGAAAAAAAAGACCCCTCCACAAACTGTGCGCAGTCTTTGCAGAGCAAACGTTCACAGATTCCGCAGTGCAGATTATTTTTGAGGGATGCCTTGGGTTGAAGGCAGGAAGAACAGAGAATGGGAGTAGTTTTCTCCATAAAAACTACTCCCCTGTGATAAGTGTATTCAAAGGCTCTGCTGGATCCGTCAGCTTAAGCGGTTGGGCTGCACCCAGAATCGGTAACTTCTTGGCCTCCAAAATTCCAATCTGCACAAGCACCGAGGCTTGATCCCAATAAATATGTTCGCTTTCAATTTTATTGTCGCGAAAGGAAACAATGGCGACGAGGGGAATCTGTACATGTTTGCCCGTGGGGGCAATGCCAGGCAATATCCAGGGCATTTCGATGTCATGGGTAAAGGAAAAAAGGATTTCATCCACCACGCGATCTGTGCCCACAGTGCGCGAGAGAAGGGTGATGGTGACATCCTTCGGGCTGTGACCGACAAAATAATTTGCGTAGAAATTTTGAACTTGCTCGAAGCCTCGACCCCCTATCCCTACAGGGACATTCACAAGATGCGGATTTTCGGTCATCGTTTGCATCGTGGCTTTGACATCATGGGTCACAAATTCATAGTCAGTATGGGCCTGCCATACCTTCAACATGTCTGAGACAGAATTCATCGTGCCCAACTTTGTATGAGGGTTTTTACTCATGAGAATAAATAGTTTCGTTACCCGGCAGCAGAAAAATAAGGATTGGCACCTGTCGCATGATCAGTGACATCCACGATCTCTGTAATTTCAGGGAACTCTTCTTTCAAGCGCAGTTCAATGCCATTTCTCAAGGTGGCCTGTGACATGGCACAGCCATGACATCCGCCACCAAATTGAAGAGAAACCACTCCTGCTTTGTAGCCCAATAAACGCACGAAGCCGCCATGATCGCTTAAAGAAGGATTAATTTCATCCGTTAAAATTCCCTGAATTTTTTTCACCGTGGGATTGGATAAATCCAGTTCGCCTGTCAGGATCTTGCTTTCTGATTTTTTGGCGGACTCTACCTTGAAACCGCGATTCCATTCGGTTTCCACATAATCAATCGTGGAATCATTTAAAACTTCTTCAAGCGTGTTTGCGAAAACAATTTGATAGCCATCCACGGGCACGATTTTATCCAGGGGAGAAACCCCCTTAAGCATTTCCAAGGAAAACCCAAAATTTTCCGGTCCCTGGGAACGAATGCGCACGCCCCAATCTTTGGAACTTTTGTCTTGCATGAAAAACGAAAGTCGATCTTTGGCTTTATCGGTTAAAATAATCATGAAATCTCCTTTAAATCAGACTATATCCCCCACTCTCGAAGCTTGTAAAGAGGGCGATCTAAAATTTTGATACATTCCCAATACCCACTGGAAAAAAGGTTTTTGCCTATGAGCGTTTTTAAAGTCCACCAAAGGCCTGGGCATTTTTTCATCGGGTGGCCACCCAAATGTATGTTGGGGAGGCGTGCAAAGTGGTGCCAGAAGGGAAGCGGCAGTAAGGTCTGCCCGTGAAAATTGATTCCCCACCAAAAAACGGTTGTTTTGAATGCGCTGACTTAAAAATTCCAGAGCATTCACCAAACGTGCTTCGGATCTTTTGGCAGATTCAGGACAAATATTCATGCTCTTACTCATCAACTTTCTTAACAAGGGAAATATAAAAAAATAAAGCAGGGATCCATAACGTGGCCCCTGTTGCAGTAAAAGAAAAGTCGCCAACTTTCTATCCGGCAATACATAATAATAGACAAATCTTCTCAGATGCATTCCCACTTCCTGGTCAAAATATTCTTCCAACTCGAGTGTTTCTTTTTTGAGACTCACATCTTCCGGAATAAGACTGGGCTCAGGAACAAGTTCATCCAAATAGGAGAGAATAGCGGTGGAGTCTTGGATAATCTTTCCTTTGTTATTCAAAATAGGCACTGAACTTTGAGGGGCTAATTTGCGGGTCGTGAGCAGATGCGGGCCAGGAAGCAAATTCACAGTTTCATGGGAAATTTTTTTATATTCCAGGGCCCAGCGAACTTTTTCACAATAATGTGAAATTGCAAATTGATAGAGCAGGGTTTTATTTGGAGTTTTCATTTTTACCGGTTTCTTTTCATGGCTTTGCTCATCTCACGATCTTGTTCGCGTCTTTTAATGGTTTCCCGCTTGTCATACAATTTTTTCCCCTTGGCAACTCCCAACTCCACCTTGGCTTTTCCTTTTTTAAAATAAAGACGAAGGGGAATTAAAGTGAGCCCCTTCTCTGAAATTTTTCCTGCCAACTTTTCAATTTCATTTCGGTGCATTAAAAGCTTACGTGTCCGCAAAGGCTCATGATTAAAAGGCCCCGCGTGAGGGTAAGAAGAAATATGACAATTCAAAAGAACAAGTTCGTTGTGGTGGAGTAAGGCATAAGCATCGGAAAGATTGGCTTTACCTTCTCTCAAAGATTTGACTTCAGATCCCTGAAGCACAAGACCTGCTTCATATTTTTCAAGAATCTCATACTGAAAATAAGCTTTTCGGTGGGTCGCAATGACTTTTTCGCCTGAAGAAGCACTCACTGAAGCCTTAGCCCCGAGAACTTGCTACACGGGTGGGAATTTTAAGTACCACACCGGGTTTCAAGAAAGATTTTCTGGAAAGACCATTATAAGAAATCAGTTCTGAAGCACTCACTTCGTATTTCTTTGCTATTTTATGAAGTGTGTCCCCTTTACGCACACGATAGGCAATGACTTTCGGTTTGGACGCTTTCGTTATTTTGATCTTTGCGACTGGCTTCTCTTGCGCTGTCACAGGGGAGAGATCTGTTTCACCCGCCTCTGCATTACGAATAATCAATGTTTGATAAGCCAAAAGCCCGTGTTTTTCACCCAGATGATTCCATGCCCTCAAATCAGAGACTTTCACGCCATATTTTTCTGAAATGGTGGTTAAATTTTCTCCTCTTTTTACCTGATGTGTCATCACAGAAGCATGAACTTTTTTGGGTTCCTGATTTTCTTCCCCGGAAGATTTGATACGTACGGGCCCTTCCGGATTTTCAAGAGTCTTTTGATCGGATGAGGATGAGGGCTGATCCACATGAGTTAAGGCTTGGGCGATCTTATCCTCTACGGAAACATTTTCAGGAACGGGAACAGTTTCAGCATCAGACTTTACAACTTCTTTCATATCACTTTGAGTTTGAGTGACTTCTCCTTTTTTCTGTGCCCCCTTCTCATTCCAAGCCACTTGCATTTCTCCGTCTGGAGCTTCCGTGGCGGGTTTTACTTTTTCAATTTTGGTCTTTTTCCTGTTTCCTTCTGAAGGGTTTCCCTTATCCGCAATTAAATCGATGAGTTTTTTGCCTCGAGAAGTGGAAGGATAAGAAGAAGCCACCGGAACAGGAGGAGGAGTGTCATAAGATTTTGGAATAATAAAACTCGTACCCGCTGATACTGATCTGCGATTTCCCAAAGAAGGATTTGCCATTTGTAAATAGGCAACTGTCACTCCATGATCACGAGCAATGCTCTTGAGAGAGTCCCCTCTCCCCACTACATATCGTACATTTTTCAAATGTTCTGCAGGAGTCAGGCGTGCATATTTTTTTTCAAAATTGGCTTTTGTCCCCCTGGGAAGAAAAAGAGTGTACCCAGAATGATTCGGAGGAGTCATGTTTCGAATGAGTTCAGGATTAATGAGACGAATCAAATTGACATCCACCCCTGCGCATTCTGCGATCACCTCCAAGTCAGCGGCGGAATGAAGGGTGACACCTTCTGTTGCAATGGGATCCTGAAACTCCACGTCTTTAAATCCGTATTTTTCAGGAGACTTTCCAATAATGGCCGCTGCCAAAATTTTGGGGACATAATCTTTTGTTTCTTGTCTTAAATATTTTGAGCTTGCAAGATCCCAAAAATTTCTGGATCCCACGCCTTCAATCGCTCTTCTCACTTTGCCGGATCCCGCATTATAGGCTGCAAAAGCAAGATACCAATCTCCAAACTCTCCATAAAGATCTTTTAAATGTCGTGCGGCTGCCAAGCTCGCTTTTTCAGGATCTCTGCGCTCATCTACCCAATAATCGGAATCCAGCCCATAAAGTCGCCCTGTGGATCGGATAAACTGCCATAAACCCGAGGCGGCTGCACTTGAATAAGCATGGGTATTAAAACCACTTTCGATCATGGAAAGAAAAATAATATCCCGGGGAACTTTATTTTCTTTTAAAATTTCAAGTTGGGTGGGAACAAATCGGGTAGAACGGGCCAACCATCTTTCATAATATTTTCGACCACTGCCATTGACAAAATACTCAATCCAAACCCGCACACGATCATTCATCGTCATGGGAATATCAAAATTCACTCCTCCCAATGAGTGAGTATCAACCGGAACGCTATATTTTTTAAGCAGGGCTTGTTGACGTTTGGAGAGTTCTGAATAAATAAGATCTTCTATGGCATCCTGATTTGCCGGATCCCCTCCCTGATTCGAATAAACATATTTTTTAACTGAATGACGAGCCGAAGTTTTTGAGGCAGAACTACACCCTAGCCCCAAAAGCATGACCATACACAAGTAAATTGATTTTCTAAGCACTGGAAAAACCCCAATTTAGATTGACTCAAAATGAAAATTTAGTTTTGCCCCATACCCCTAAGAATTGATTTTTAAATCATAATAAAAATAAGCCAAGTCTGTCAAAGTATTTGAACTTTTTTTCATAAAAATATTAAAAAACTTGACCCCTTCAAAAAACACAAGATATCGTGGCTTGATAAAATAAAACACGTCTTATAGTGGATTTTTACGAGGTCAAATGATGAATCCCCCCGCTTCAGCTCATGTTTTTTCACTTCCCCCTCTCCCGATTGATTTTGATCGCAATCGACTGGTCGAAGAACTTTTAAGCTTGGGCAATACAAAAATCACCCGACCTATTGCTGAGCTGATTTCCCGGGAGGTTGAAAAAAAACTGCAAGAAAAAGAAGGCCCCTATATCACGGCTGAAGTCATCTCTGAGCTTGTGCGGACCAAACTGGAAGAGCTCTCTTTGATTGAAAAGCGGGCTTTCAAACATTCCAGAAAAATACAAAATGGAAAAATTCTAAAAACAATAGAGCCCCTCACGGTGCGCCTTCCTGTTGCCAGAATTGGGATCAAGCCGGTTTATTCTCGTCCTTCCAAAGTCAATTTAAATTGGTCTGAAGAAAGCATTCGCATTTTCTCTTCTCTGCTCCCGGAAAGCCCTGTTTCTTATCTGGAAGATCTCAGCCATTTTGCAGCTCAAGCAGACAAAAACTATTCTGCCACGGTGGAAGTGGAAACCACGGCCATCCACTTTTATAATTCTTTGGCCTCCCTGGATTTTTTGCCTGGCTCTTTTCTGTTTCGTTCTGATTTGAAAGCAGAAAAAATTTCTCATGCGATTCGGGGCATCCCTTTTTATCCTCTCAAAAAAAATATTTTTTCCACTCTCGAAAAATTGGATAAAGAATCCCCTCACTCCCCCATAACTCTTGCCTGTTGTCGGGAACCAGACGTCTCTTCCACAGAAAACCTTTTCGAAAATCTGGAACTTTTTCTCAAGTTTCTGAAAATTTCTCTGGAAGATCGTTCTCAAAAAACAGGCCTGCAATGTCGCCAGGATCTTTTTTTCTCGTTGCCTCACGATTTCTCTCATTACCTTTCTTTGCTTCACTGGCTTAAAAAAGAGGAAAACTGCCCGTTTTTTTCACTGACTTTGGGAATATCCGAAATATTGCGGGATTCCCAGTGTAGCCCGGAATCTCCCGAGCAAACTCTGCTTCAGATATTCACTCAATATCTTCAGAGGAATTCTTCCCTAAAAATTCACTTTCTCGAACCCTCCTTGCAAGACGACACCACGCCAGCGGTGCATGAAAAACAAATTCCGCACCCTTTAAGTCCCGGTTTTTTTTATGGTGAAGAAGTGGTTCCCTCTGCCACTCTCAATCTTTCTTCCATGATTGAAGAAGAAGAAATCAGTTGGGATCGCCTGCGACGCTCTGTTCACCGGGCCATCCACTTTTTGGATAATATGATCGATCTCATTTCTTATCCCAACGAAGTTTCCGAAAACATTTCGAAGTCGAATCGTTCTGTTGCCTTGGGGGTCATGGGATGGGCGGATTTACTCTATCTGCTGCGTATCCCCTATAAAAGTGATGAGGCACTGGATTTGGGTTCACGCATTGCCCAATTTGTGCAGCAAGAATCCATTCTCGCTTCCTCGGAACTCGCCAAAACACGCGGAGTATTTCCGAATTATATCGGAAGCACCTGGCAAAAACGCGGCATTCTCATGCGTCATGCTCATCTTACTTCTCTTCTCTGGGATCCTTTCCCTGCAAGTATTGCCCAGGTGGCCGTGGGCTTGGAGCCTCACTCCATCGTTGTGGATTGCAAACAAAATGCCCAGGGAAAATCTGAATACTTGGTGCATCCTTTCCTTGCCGCAGTGGCCCGGCAACGTGGTTTTTCTACAGAAAAGATTTTTCGTAAAATTGTCCAGGCCGGTTCTCTGGAAGAAGTGGACGAAATTCCGGAGGATGTGCGAAAAGTTTTTGTGAACGCCAAAAATATCCCCTGGGAATGGCATTTAAGAACGGCTCATGCCTTTGAAAAGCATTTTGATCGGGGAGTCGCCAAACTTTGTCCCCTTGCAAACCTTGAGACAGGGCATCTTGGGGAGGTATTTCAAAAAGCCCGGGATTTAAGGCTTAAAAGTCTTTTTATCAAAAGACCGGAAAAGTTTGTCAGGGTTCGGGAAGAAGTGACAGAGCTCACCTGGCTTGCGGATCTAAAAGAAACGCCTGTTCAGGAAACTCTTTCGGCGGATCTTTTCAACGACATCACGGTTGCACTTCCCACGGCTTCAATCCCTGCTCAAGAGCCCTCTCCGCCGTCCTTGCCATCCCATCACGATCTTTGATATTTTTTACAAAAGGGAACTCTCCCCAAAAAGAAACCGAACTCCAATCTCGGAGTGTTTTTGCATTATAACGGACAGAGAGATCTTCTACCGGTACAGAATGATTGAAAACTACTCCTGCCACGGGAATTTTTTTCTGCTCCAGGCAAGAAAGAGTTAAAAGGGTGTGATTGATCGTTCCCAAGCCCACCCGGGCCACTAATAAAACGGGAATTTTTAACATCTGGATCAAATCGATTCCCAACTTGTTTTTGCTGAGAGGAACCATGAGCCCTCCGGCTCCCTCCACCAGAAGAATCTCGTGAATCAAAGCAAGCTTCTGAAAATTTTCCAAGATGCGATCGAAAGAAATTTCAATGCCTTCCAGTTCTGCAGCCACTCCCGGCGCCAGGGGGGCTTCAAAAGCATAGGTGTTAATCAGATCCAAATCATCGGAAGAACCCGACATTTCTTTCAGAAAAAAAGAATCCGAAGATTTGGCCCCTGAAAATGAACCGGACTCCAAAGGTTTCATCACGCCTACACTTCTTCCCTTTGAACGCAAATAGGCCGCCAAGGCGCCGGTGACGACGGTTTTTCCCACGTGGGTATCAGTTCCCGTAATGAAAAGAGCTTTGGACATAATTTAGATTTCACCCTCTCCCTGACCCTCTCCCATCAAGGGAGAGGGGATTCCTCGGGTTTCACCCTCCCCCCTGGAGGGGGAGGGCTGGGGAGAGGGGGAACTCGCCTCATCAATAGATTCCAACACCCCTTGGGTTAATTTCTGAATTTCTTCTTCCGAAATAGAAAGCGGCGGCATCAGCACAATCACCGCCCCCAAAGGACGAATCACCACCCCCCGCTTTCTGGCAGCCAGAACAACGCGATGCCCGATACGTTCTTCCAAAGAATATTCCAGATTTTTTTTCTTATCTTTGATGAGCTCAATTCCCACCATCACTCCCAACTGTCGCAGTTCTTTCACGTGAGGAGAGGTTTTAAAAGGAATCAGACATTCTTGGAGCAAATGGATTTTCTTTTGCAAGTGTTCCATCGTTCTTTCTTTCTCAAAAATTTCCAAATTCGCCAGGGCTGCAGCACAGGCCAGGGGGTTACCCGTATAAGTATGACCATGAAAAAAAGTTTTTAACTCTGCGTAGTCCGCATAAAACCCGTCGTAAATTTCTTGGGTTGTGAGAGTCGCAGCCAGCGGCAAATAACCACCTGTAATGCCTTTGGCGACGCACATTAAATCAGGTTGGATCGCCTCATGTTCACAAGCAAACATTTTTCCGGTTCTTCCAAAACCGGTCGCCACTTCATCGACAATGAGAAGAATCTTGTATTTTCGAGTCAGCTCTCTCAGCTTTCTCAAAAAGCCGGCAGGCTGTAAAATCATCCCCGCCGCGGCTTGAATCATGGGTTCCACAATCACTGCGGCGATCTCATGGTGTTTTTCGCGGAATAAATTCTCGGCCCACTCAAGATCGAAAGAAGGAATTTTGTAAGAATCAAATAAAAGAGGTTTATAGATGGAATGGAAAAGATCCATCCCTCCCACACTGACTGAACCAATCGTATCGCCGTGATAGGCGTTTTGGAGGGTAACGAATTTTGTTTTCGTTTTTTTTAAAAATCCCCCCTCGCCCCCCTTTAATAAAGGGGGGTTGGGGGGATTTTGATTTCTAAAATACTGAAACGCAATCTTCAGCGCAATTTCCACCGCTGTGGAACCCGAGTCTGAATAAAAAACTTTTTTCAAATTTTTAGGGGCAATATTCAAAAGCTTTTCAGCCAAAAGTACTGCAGGAACATTCGAAAGCCCGAGCATTGTGCTGTGCGCAATTTTATCAATCTGATCTTTCACAGCCTGATCGAGTTCAGCCCGGCGATGCCCGTGCACCGTGACCCAAAGAGAAGAGACCCCATCCAGATATTTCTTCCCCTCAATATCGATGAGATAATTTCCCTCTCCTTTTTCAATAATGAGAGGATCTTCCCTTTCGTACTCCTTCATCTGGGTGAAGGGATGCCAAATTAAATTTTTATCCAGAGTTTTTAGTTTTTGAATGTCCTTTGGATTCATATTTTTTCTAACCCGTAGGGGCGATCCTTGTGATCGCCCTCAATGATGGGCGAATACAAGATTCGCCCCTACAAACCAATGGATTTTAATGCCTCCACTAAACAATCCAATTGCTCTTTTGTATGCGTGCTCATCAAGGTAATTCTCAAACGTTCTGTTCCCTGGGGAACGGTGGGATAGCGAATGGCCGAGACCCACAGACCTTTTTTGAAAAGTCGTTCACTTAACTCAAGAACCTTTTCAGAACCCCCTATCACAAAGGGAATGATAGGACTTTTCCCCTCTCCCAATTTTGATTTAAAACACTCCACATTCTCCCAAAGTTTTTTTCTTCTCTCGGGTTCTCTCTCAACCAAATCAAGCGCTGCCAGAGAAGCAGCTACTACAGGCGGCGGGAGGGCTGTGGTATAAATAAAAGATCGTGCTTTGTTGATCAAAAAATCAATGAGCGTTTGGCTTCCCGCGATATAAGCCCCAAAAGAACCCAGGGCTTTCCCGAGGGTTCCCATTTGAATCAAGTGTTCTTGAAGATAAGCAGGACGAGCCTCTGGCCAGACTTCTTCCACAAGGCCACGACCTTTTGGCCCCCAAACCCCGGTGGCATGCGCTTCATCGACCATCAGCCAAGTTTCATATTTTTCAGCAAGAAGGGCTAAATCTTTTAAAGGCGCCAAATCGCCATCCATGCTGAAGACAGAATCTGTAACAATAAGACGTCTCACCCTCCCCTTAATCCCCTCCCATCGAGGGAGGGGAGAAGTTTTCTTTCCCCTCTCCCCTCGCGGGAGAGGGTTAGGGAGAGGGGCCAATCTTAGAAGTTCCTCCAAATGATTTACATCTCTATGGCGATAAACTTGAATCGTAGCCCCTGAAAGTCTGCATCCATCCACAATCGAGGCGTGATTGAGTTCATCAGAAAAAACCATATCCCCTTTCTGAAGCAGAGCGGTCAATACTCCCAGGTTTGCATGATAGCCGGAATTAAAAAGAAGTGCCGCTTCACAGGATTTAAATTGTGCAATTTTTTCTTCGAGCTCGTGATGCAAGCGCATGGAACCCGTGATGAGGCGTGAAGCGCCACTGCCTGTTCCAAATTCCTGGATCGCCCGAATGGCCGCTTCTTTGAGAGCCGGATGATTTGCCAAACCCAAATAATTATTTGAGGAAAAATTGATAACTTGTTGACCCTCTATCGTAAGAACTGCCCCCTGATCTGAATCAACAGCGCGAAGTCTACGATAGAGATTTTGTTTGTGGAGAATTTCAATTTCTGAATGCAGAGAAGACATTTCAAATAGAAACAAATCTAGGCATATTTCAAACGCCCTTTAGGAATGGGAACTTCACGTCCTTCGTTTTGTGCAGTATCAATCCATTCTTCAATAATTTGTTCTGCATGGACCAGCGCTTCTTGGTAAGTTTCCCCATCTGCCATACAACCCGGTAATTCTGGTACTTCTGCGAGATAAGACCGATCTTCCTCACTCCAATAAATCAGAATTTCATATTTACTCATCTTGAGTCCTCCAGCCTTAAATGATAATTCAAAATTAAATTTCTTACTTGCTTGATTTGATAAGGCTTGGCTTTTGCTCCTCTGGGTTGAACATTGATAATTTCCAGAACACCCTTCTTTGAAAAAATATGATGGCTTCCTTTTATTCTCTCGGTGAATCCCAAAGAATTTAATAGTGCACAAAGGCCTGTAAAGTCAATATTGGCATCCGATTGGCCTAATAAAATTTTCTCTAACAGTTTTTGTTTAGAGCTCATACACCGGTTTCCCCAAACCTTTTGCCCTTCGGTGAGGCTGAACAGACTTCAGTCCCAGCCGTTCAATCATTTGTCGATCATCTTCTGCAGCCCGACCTTTTGTCGTGAGATAATTGCCCAGCATGGTTCCGGAAGCCCCGGCCTGAAACATGAAATCCTGGTAATCTTTCATATTCACTTCGCGGCCACCACACACAAAAATATCTTTGGTGGGCATGGCCAGGCGCAAACCCGCAATGATCTTCAAACAGTCGAGTGGAGAGAGCTCCTGCTTCTCCCCGAAAGGAGTGCCCGGGCGGGGATTTAAAAAATTGATGGGGATGGAATGCGGATCAATTTCTTTGAGCTGCATGATAAATTCCACACGCTGTTCCAAGTTTTCGCCCATTCCCATAATACCACCACAGCAAGTTTCAAAACCGAGTTCTTTGGCCATTTTCACGGTCTCCGCTTCTTCTTCCCAGGTATGACTGGTGACGACATTGGGAAAATAAGAACGCGCAGTTTCAATATTATGATGATAGTGGCGCATGCCTGCCGCCTTTAATTTCAGCAGATCTTCACGATTCATGAGCCCTAGCGAAGCGCAGGTTTCCAAATCGGTTTGCTCACGAATTTGAGTGATCGCATCGACCATCGTATTAAGCTCATGTGCCTTGGTCATGCCCCGACCGCTGGTGACAATTGAAAATTCCGTGCCTCCCATGGCTTCGGCTTCTTTGGCCTTCGCCACAATTTCATTCGTCTTCATCAAGGGATAAAGAGGGGCTTGTGCCCCTTTGAAGGAAGCCGACTGGGAACAAAAATTACAGGTTTCCACGCAAGCCCCACTCTTGGCGTTCACAATGCTGCAGAAGCTGACTTCGTTTCCAAAAGCGATTTCTCTTAAGTGATTGGTGAGGGGCAAAACGGTTTGAAAAAAATCTTCTTCGGAGGCGTGAATCACTTCGCGGATGATTTCTTCACTGACTCCATGAGGATAAATTTGTTCGGGTTGTAAGTTTTTTAACGACATTTTTTCTTTCATTACACTGTTTTCGAAAACACCGGCTTCTCTTTTTTCATCGTCTCTAAATACGCATCAAAAACCATGGCAATATTACGGATAAAAAGCTTTCCCAGATCTTTTACTTTCCAGCGACGATTCTCGCGGACCAACAAACCCTCCTGAATAAACCCTTCCAACTTTTTTAATGAATCCGCAAAATACTCTTCAAACACAATTTTGAACTCTTCTTCAAGCAAAGACTCCTCCAGCTCAAAATGGCACATCAGCTGTGTGATCACCTTGCGGCGGATCTGATCATCCCGATTTAAACGATAGCCTACCTGAGTGGCCAAATGGCCCGCCTCGATGGCGCGATAATAATCCGGCAGAGTTTTCGCATTTTGGGCATAAATTTCCTGGAACTGGCTGATGCCGCTCATGCCCAAGGCATAAACATCAGAGCCCGCTTTTGTGGAATAGCCCTGAAAGTTTCGGTAAAGAGTTTTATTTTTTTGAGCAATGGCCAGCTCATCTTCGGGCTTCGCGAAATGATCCATGCCAATATATTCGTAGCCTGCCGCGCAGAGCTTTTCGATGGTCATTTTTAAAATCTCCAGTTTTTGATCGGGGCTGGGCAGATCTTTCTCCTGAATCAAACTCATGTGCTTTTTCAGCCAGGGCACATGGGCGTAGTTAAAGACGGCCAGACGATCCGGAGAAATTTTGATGATTTGATCAATTGTTTTTTCAAAACCAGAAAGCGTTTGAAACGGCAGGCCGTAAATCAAATCGAGATTGATACTTTTAAAGTCTAACTCACGAGACCAATCAACCACTTGCCGCGTGATCGACTCCGGCTGAATGCGATTGACCGCCTTTTGCACGGTTTCATTAAAATCCTGAACCCCCATCGAAAGGCGGTTGAAGCCTACATCTTTTAAAGCTTGAAGATGTTCCCGAGTCAAACCCCGCGGATCAATTTCGCAACTGGCTTCGATTTTAGAATCATATAAAAATTTCTTCTGAATCGAAAATCCAAAATCCAAAATTTCATCCGGATTCAAATAAGTGGGAGTTCCCCCACCCCAATGCAGTTGAGAAGCTTTGCGATGGGGATTTACCTGAGCAGCAATCTTCTCTATTTCTTTTTTCAGAACACGCAAATACTCGGCAATCTTGGGCCGCTCGTGAGTGACCATCATCGTACAACCACAAAAATAACAAAGCGTGTCGCAAAAGGGGATGTGAAAATAGAGAGAAATATCCCGGGTGTTTTCAGGAGAATTCGTTCGACGAATTTCTGCTTCAAATTCTTTGGGCCCAAAATCTTTGGTGAACAAAGGCGCTGTGGGATAGCTGGTGTAGCGCGGACCGGGCTGGTTGTAGCGTTTTAAAAGGGAGAGGTCGATGTGAGGAAATGAGTTCATATGATTAACTCGAAAGCATTCTGACTTCACGCTTAAGTTCTGTCTTCAACTCCGCCTCCGTGGGCAGGTGCAATTTATAACGACTGGTAAAAATCTTTTTCTCCTGCTCCGCCCCCAACAAATATTTCACCATCGCCTCATTTTTATCCGTGCAAAGAATTAAACCCAAAGTGGGGTTATCTCCTGGAGTTCTGCGTTCGCGGTCGAAATAATTTACATAGAGTTGAAGCTGACCCAAATCTGCGTGAGTGAGTTTGCCTATCTTAAGATCAATCAAGACATAACATTTTAAGATGGTGTGATAGAAAACAAGATCCGCATAAAAATGATCGCCATCCAATGTAAGCCGCTCTTGGCGCGAAATAAAAGCAAACCCTTTTCCCATTTCTAAAAGAAAAGATTGCAAATTATTGATGAGAGCTTGTTCTAAATCGGACTCTACTAGTTTATGAGATTCTGGCAGACCTAAAAATTCAATCACCACGGGATCTTTAAATAGGTCTTCGGGTTTTTGAATTTGTTGACCCTGAGTAGCCAGTTTCATCAGACCTTTTTTATCTTTGCTTTTGGCAAGTCGTTCATAAAGCAGGCTATTGATCTGGCGTTCGAGTTCACGGGCAGACCAGTTATTTTTGATGGCTTCGATTTCGTAAAAAGAACGGGCTTGGGGATGATCTACTTTTAATAAAGCACGGTAATGTGTCCAAGAAAGATTGGAACTTAAATGACCCAGTTGCCAACCTTTTTTAGAGAGTAAGCTGAAACCATCCTGCTTTATCATCAACTCTAGAGATTTCCGACGCACTGCCTCGGAAATTTGATTTTTCGGCAATTTCCGAGGCAGTGCGTCGGAAATCAATTGAGGATACTCCAGATAAAAGCGGCGAAATAATTCCAAATTATCTACTGAATAACCATTTCCAAAGTCAGATTTTAATTTCTGAGAAAGTTCTTTCAGGAGCTCTGCTCCATAACCTGCCCGTTTTTCTCCCACTTGTTGCTCTTCCACTATTTCACAGCCAATCAACCAATTAGAAATAACTTGAGTGGTATTCACTGAACGGGCCACACCTGCCCGAGCGGACTGAAGGATTTCGTAAATTCGCTGATAGAGGGGAAAAGGCTTTTTATTTTTCATGCTTTCTTCTACAAAAGAGCTTTTCTAAAGACAAGGGAGATGATGACAGACAAAACTTGTCAATTCTCCAACACCCCATGGGTCATTTTTATAAATCCCCTGTCACTTTTATTAAAAAATGTTACGAATTGTAAAAACAAGTGATAGAAAATTTCCTGGTACAAAAATTGCTTATTCAAGAGTAAGCATTTTAAAAAACAAGGAGCTTTCTATGATTCATTTCCAACTTCGATACTCATTCATCGCTTTTTTCTTGGTCACTTTTATAAGCGGCACCTTTGGAATACTCAATCCTGCAAACGCAGTACAAGCCTGCAGGAGAAATTCTGATTGTCGTCAAACGGGTTATGTTTGCAGAAAGGTGAATACAGTTAATTCTGGTGGTAGGATAGGTAGAAATACACCCTTGGGGCTGTGTACCAGGAGTCAGAGAACTCCCCCTTTACCATGTCTTGTGAGTGAAAGGTCTACAATTACAACAGTGGCTGGAAATGGAACTCCTGATTTTTCAGGCGATAACGGCCCTGCAATTCAAGCCCAACTATCTCCTGATGGAATTACTGTGGACTCTCAAGGAAATCTTTTTATCGCAGATTTAATTAATAATAGAGTAAGAAAAGTAAATGCTAATGGAATTATCACGACAATAGTTGGAAATGGGGTTCAAGGTTTTTCAGGAGATGGAGCAGCTGCAATTCAAGCTCAATTAAATTTTCCCAGTGAACTTGCTTTTGACTCGCAGGGGAACCTTTTTATCACAGATTTGGGAAATAATAGAGTGAGAAAAGTAGATACTAATGGAATTATTACAACAGTGGCTGGAAATGGAATTCGTGGGTCTTCAGGAGATAGAGGACCTGCAATTCAAGCTCAATTGGATTCTTCTAATGGAATCGCTGTGGACTCTCAAGCGGCTCTCTATATTGTAGATAATAATAGAGTGAGAAAAGTAGATACTAATGGAATTATCAGTAGAGTCGCGGGAAATGGCACCTTTGGTTTCTCAGGGGATGGGGGACCAGCAACACAAGCACAATTGAATCACCTTCGCAACATCGCCCTTAATTCTCAAGGAAACCTTTTTATCGCAGATACAGGAAATAACAGAGTAAGAAAAGTAGATGCTAATGGAATTATTACTACAATAGCTGGAAGTAGCATCCATGCTTTTTCAGGAGATGGGGGGCCGGCAATTCAAGCGGGCGGCTTACTTCCTTCAGCTCTTGCTTTTGATTCTCAAGGAAATCTTTTTATTGCAAACGCCTTGAGAATCAGAAAAGTAGACTCCCAAGGAATTATCACCACAGTCGCTGGAAATACCACGGGAAATAATATCAGAGGCTTCTCAGGAGATGGGGGGCCGGCAATTCAAGCTCAATTTGATTACATACAAGGTTTAGTTTTTGATTCTCAAGGAAACCTTTTTATCTCAGACGCAGCGAATAACAGAATTCGAAAAATTACCTGTACACCTTAAAGAAGCCATCAAATAAAAATGATGGGCCTGTGTTTTGAGACTTCGAACATTCCCCACGCAATGCGTGGGGAATCCAAAGAAGCCAAAGTAAAAACTCCCAAATTGACGAACCCCTCCAGAATCATTAGTGTGCCGATGTTATGGCCAAATCCCAAACCGTTTTCTCCTGTCAAAATTGTGGTTATCAATCTGCCAAGTGGTTGGGCAAATGCCCCGATTGCAACAAGTGGAATTCTTTTGCGGAAGAGACTTATCAAAATCAAGAAACGGCGGCGCGATTTTCTGATCCAAAATTTATCACACTCACTTCCGAGGCCTTGCCTATTTCTCAGGTGACTTCGATTTCAGTGGATCGTTTTTCTTCGGGGAATACTGAGCTGGATCGGCTTTTGGGAGGAGGCGTAGTCCCTGGGTCTCTCATTCTTTTGGGAGGAGATCCGGGGATCGGAAAATCTACACTAGTGCTGCAAATGCTGGGAGCCATTTCAAAGTTGGCACCGGTACTTTATGTTTCGGGGGAAGAATCGGCCAGTCAAATCAAGCTTCGCGCGGAGCGTTTGGGAGTCAAGTCCGATCAACTTTTTGTGCTGTCTGAAAATAATCTTCGCAAAGCTTTGGAAGCGGTTGAAAAAATTAAGCCCAAATTTTTGGTCGTGGATTCTATTCAAACCATTTTTCTGCCCGAATTCGAATCTGCTCCGGGTTCTCTCACCCAAGTGCGAGAATGTGCGGGCAAGCTGCTTTATCTCACCAAAAGCACAGGAATGACTACCTGCCTTGTGGGCCACGTCACCAAAGAAGGCATGATCGCCGGACCCAAGGTTTTAGAACATTTGGTGGATACGGTTTTATATTTTGAAGGCGACAAAGGATTGGCCTACCGACTGCTACGCACCAACAAAAATCGTTTTGGATCCACCAACGAAGTCGGTGTGTTCGAGATGGCACGAGAAGGCTTGGTGCCCATCCAAAATCCTTCAGCCCTTTTTCTTTCAGACTCCGCAGAAGCTGCGCCGGGTTCTGTGGTGGTTTCTAGTTTGGAGGGGACACGTCCTTTTTTAGTGGAAGTCCAGGTACTCGTCACTTCTTCCAATTTGGGGACCCCGCGCCGAGTCGCGTTGGGCCTGGATAACAATCGTCTCAGTATCCTCGTCGCTATTTTAGAAAAAATTGTGGGTCTTTCTTTTGCGGGGCAGGATATTTTTGTGAATGTGGTAGGAGGATTAAAACTCAGCGAACCCGCTTGCGACTTGGGAATTCTGGCAGCTCTCGCTTCGAGTCATCGCGGCAAACCTTTGAAACGCGGGACTGTACTCATCGGAGAAACCGGCTTAAGTGGAGAAGTGAGGCCCGTGGGGCAGATCGATTTAAGGCTTGCTGAAATTGAACGCTTGGGCTTTGAACGAGTCATTCTTTCTCATAAAACTCCCAAAACCAAGCTCAAGGGAAAACTGGAAATGCATTTTGTAAAAGATGTGCAAGAGGTTTTAGAAATTCTTCTCTAAGAAAAAGTATGAAAAAAAGATTCAATTTCAATCCACTTTTCAGCCAGTTGAAAAAACTGGGCCTCCAGTTACAGAAAAAAGTCTTGGAGACCACGGCCCAAATTTCAAAGGCGGGCGAGATCAAAAAACCCTCTCCTCCCTCCCCTGAATTTATCCAATTTCAAAAAAGAAAAGATTTAAAACCCGCTGCTCATGATGCAGATCTTTCAAAAGTCTTGGAGGATGTGCTTCAAGAAACTCCCCCTCAAGAAGGAGAAGGTCTTTACACCCAAAACCCAGCTGAAAAGAAGTAATCTGCGGTTTGATAAAGCTCTTGCCAAAGCTTGGCTCTTTTACTATAGACCTCCCCTCTTTAAACCAAGGAAAAATTATGAAAGAAAATCTTCACCCCAAACTTTACGATATTTCGGTCACCTGTGCCTGTGGCCATACGTTTCAGACTTCTTCAACCCTTTCCGCTTTATCCGTGGAAATTTGTTCGAAATGTCATCCCCTATTTACAGGAAAACAAAAGTTGATGGATACCGAAGGCCGTATTGAGCGATTTCAAAAGAAATACGAAAAAGCCGCCGAAGCAGCCAAGGTTGCAAAAGCAAAGAAGGGGAAGTTCGTCAACCTTTAGAACTTTTTTCCTCTTCTCATGTTCACCAAACTCGATGAAGTCGAAAAAAAATTTGAAAGCTTGAATACCCGTCTTGCCGATCCAACGATTGTCTCGAACCCCAAGGATTACCAGTCCGTCGCCAAAGAACAAGCCAGTTTAAAACCCCTCATCGAAACTTATCGGACTTATAAAAATATCTGCAAACAAATCGAAGACAATAAAATTCTTTTAAATGAATCTGACGAAGAAATGCGTTCTTTGGCAAAAGAAGAACTCAATGCTCTCGAACCCCAAAAAGAAATTCTCGCTGAAAAGTTAAAAGTTTTATTACTCCCCAAAGATCCCAACGACGAAAAAAATATCTTTCTGGAAATTCGGGCGGGAGCCGGGGGAGATGAAGCCGGCCTTTTTGCAGCAGAACTTTTTCGCATGTATGGCCGCTATGCCGAAAAAAAACGCTGGCGTGTCGAGATCATCGACCTGAGTGATAGTGGAATAGGCGGTTTAAGAGAAGTCATTGCCATGATCTCGGGCGAAAATGTGTATAGCGATTTAAAATATGAGAGCGGGGTGCACCGCGTTCAGCGCGTACCTAAAACAGAAACTCAGGGCCGAGTGCACACTTCGACGGTCACCGTGGCCGTGCTTCCCGAGGCCGAAGATGTGGAAGTGAATATTCTGGAAAAAGATCTTAAGGTGGATGTAATGCGCGCCTCCGGCCCGGGCGGGCAAAGCGTTAATACGACAGATTCCGCAGTTCGACTGACTCATCTCCCCAGCGGAATGGTGGTTGTCTGCAAAGACGAAAAATCCCAGCATAAAAACAAAGCGAAAGCCCTGAAAGTTTTAAAAGCCCGTCTTTTGGAACACGAACGTGAAAAACAGGACAAAGAAATTTCAGACACCCGCCGTTCACAAGTCGGCACGGGTGACCGCAGCGAAAAAATCCGCACTTATAATTTCCCCCAAAGCCGCATGACCGATCACCGCATTGGTCTTACCCTGCACCAGTTGGATTCTATTATGGATGGCGGGCTGGAGCCTGTCATCGATGCTCTTCGGGCGCATTATCAGGCAGAGGCGCTTCGGGGATCTTAAAGCTTGAATAAGCTCCCCGAATTTTTATAGGATGCCCTCCGTATGAAAAATTCGAAAATAATGTTTTTGTTTCTTTTATTCCTCGTGGGGTCCCTTCCGGCCTGTCCTGCCAAAAACTTCAAGTTTACAGGCAGAGAAAATGATCAACAGGCGCTGGCCAAGTGTGTGCAACTTTCCACCCACAAAAAATTCCAGGAAGCCATTGATTGTCTTGAGATTTTTAAAAGTCGTTTTCCCGAGTCTCCTTATACAAAGGATGCTGAAATTCGTATCGCCGATTCTTATTATCGAAAAAAAGAATATCTGCTCGCTGCCGAAACTTACCAGCTTTTTACCAAGCTGCATCCCACCAGCGACAAGTTGGATTATGTGTATTACCGGATGGGGCTTTGCTATTTACACGAAACGCCCAAGCAAATTGATCGTGACCAGGAACATTTGCCGGAAGCCATCGATAGTTTGGGAATAGTTGTTCAACAATTTCCCGATTCCCCTTATGCAAAAGCGGCTCGTTTTCGATATAACGAGGCCCGAAAAAGAATCGCCAAACGTGATTTTTATGTGGGATATTTTTATTATAATTGGGGAGAATACAAGGCGGCTATTCCCCGATTTCAGGAGATTTACCAAAAATATGAAAACTTGGGGCTGGATGAAAAAGCACTCTATTACACCGTCGCAGCCTATAAAAAATTGGGCAAAATAGAAGATGCCAAACTGGTATTTGAATTATTAAAAGCAAAATTTCCCAATAGTTCCAAAACCAAAGAGATTCAAAAGGATCTTTTTAAAAGCTAGCATCTCGTGACAAAAATAAATAAGGTGCTTGAGGAAAGGATGAACATCATGGAAAATCACCGCCAACTTTTACAGGAAGCCCGTCATCTTTTTGAAAAAAAAGAATACGAAAACGCAGAAAAATGTTTGTCGCGCCTTCTGCAATCCCACAAAAATTATGCAGACGTTCATAATATGCTGGGGGTCATCCATCACGCGAGTGGCCAGTTTACCCGATCTATTCAATCCTTTGAAAAAGCCATCAAAATTAATCCCCATTATACGGAAGCCCTTTTAAATTTGGCGGTTCTCTATAATGATTTGGGTAAATATAAAAAAGCTTCTGCCTTGTATGAAAAAGTTTATCCGGGAGAATCCAAGAAAAAGCGGGAAAAAATTGATCCCTTCATCAAAAACAAACTCGCCAACAAGCATGCAGAACTCGGAGATATCTATGAAGGAGTCGGGCTTTATTCGGAAGCCATTTTGGAATATGAAAAAGCCTTGGACCTTCGACCCAAGTTTTTGGATATTCGTGCGAAACTGGGGATTTGCCTAAGAGAAGAAGGTGAACACAAAAAGGCCATTCAAGTTTTCAACGAAGTGATCAAACAAAATCCAAAATTTTCCCAGGCCCGCATCCAATTGGGAGTCACCTACTATGCTTCTGGAGAAAAGAAAAAAGCGCTGGCCACCTGGAATCAGGCTCTCAAAAACAATCCGGAGGATGAGTCTGCAAAAATGTATTTAAGCCTGGCGGAAACTTCTCACTAGAAAAGGACTCAAACACCATGCCTTCTCCTTCCAAAAAAACTCTCGCCTTGGTCGCTCATGATGGCAAAAAAGCAGAGATGGTCGCTTTCGTAAAAGACAATATAAAGCTCATCAAAAAATTCAACCTCATCGCCACTGGAACCACGGGGAAATATATTGAAGAAGCCGGACTCAAAGTACAAAAAATGGAAAGCGGCCCCAAGGGTGGCGACGCCCAAATCGCCGCAAAAATCGTGGATGGAGAAATAAACGGAATTGTTTTTTTAAGAGACCCCCTGGGCATTCATCCCCACGAACCGGACATCTTCATGCTGCTTCGCTTGGCGGATGTGCATAATATTCCCCTGGCGACCAATCTGGCTTCGGCGAGTATTTTGATTCGGGCGCTTTAGATTTTTTCGGAGCTTATTTGATTTTACCTATTAAATTACCCACTTAAATTACTATTACCTACTTTGTCCATTTTCCAACCCGTTTCCATTGAGCTGCTTTCCCCATCCCCAGGCATTTCATCCGGCCTTCGGCCCTCAGATCCTTAAGTACTTTCCGAAGCATATCTACACTAATACCAGGGCATTTACGCTGAATGTCAGCGATATGAAATATTTCAGAGGATTGTTGAATGGCCTGCATGATTAAGGCTGTCTTTTCACCACGAGGATTTTTGAGGCTTTCCATTCGTTCTTCAAATTCTCGATACGCAGATTTGAGAATATACAAGACGTAGCCCACATAAGGCCATGGATTGTTTTTCCCTTTGTGCCAATTCTGGGAGGATTGTTCCAGAGTTTCGTAGTAACGCTCTTTATTTTCTTCAATGAGACGTTCTAAACTGACAAAGCGACCTACCTCATAATTCAAATGGTAACACTGCAAAAGCATTAAGAGTCTAGACACCCTGCCATTCCCATCACGGAAAGGATGAATGCAAAGAAAGTCAAGATTGAAAGCTGCCAAAGCAATCAAAGGGGGAATGACACGCTGTTGGATGACATCATTCCATGTCAATATCAGAGCTTTCATGTAATGAGGCGTATCAGAAGCTACTACCGTTTTAAAACGAACTCGTTCACGGCCATCCAAATATTTTTCAATAATGTCCCCGTCTTTTTCTTTGTATTTTCCTGCATCCCATATTTCCCCACGAGTGAGCCTATGAAGCTCAAAGATGGTTTTTTCAGATACGGGAAGCTTGGCCCCCTTATGGTGAATCCATTCCAGGGCCTTTCGATAACCTCTCACCTCCTCCTCATTACGATCGCGCAAAAGGGTTTTCCCAAAAACTACGGTTCCAATGCGGGCTTGTTTGATTTCCACACCTTCAATACGGTTTGAAGAAACAGAACTTTCAATCAAGGCATGCTCACGTAAAGTTTTCAATTTTTGAGGAGATTGTTTGGTAAAAAGATTCTGCCGTCCTTTTGCCTCAGCAAGATCTGCCAGGTACCAGGATAGGGTCGCCGGTATACTTTCAAACTCTGATAGCAATTGTTCGAGGGTTTTCATCGTTGAAAAAAATCACAATTATCATAAAACCAAAACACTCACGAGTATTTTATTTAAAAGTATGGCCCATTTGGGATTTCATCTCGGGCACTGTGAGGATCCGCTTTAACAAGTCTTTATTTCCCCACACTTTTCTTTTCTTCTTTCTCATTTCTTTTTTTTAAAATCCACTCTTCAATAAGAAACTTTTTCTAAAAGCGATCGATAAACTTAAGGAGAAAGTGAAAAATCATTTATGGCATTAGGTCCTATATACAATCAGCAGAAGCCTTCCCATCCTCCAGTACAAACGAGTCCTTCTCCACAAGGAGCTCCTGAGACCACACAAGGTCATCACTTGGATTCCTCAGGCATCGCAAACGCTGCTTCTGCATTGAAATTACTTGTGAGTTCTCCGGCACGCTGTGTCAGGCCCAATTTATTTATTCATACCCAAACGCATGTAACAGTTACCGGTTCAGATACCCCGATTCCTATTTGGTTCGTGGGTGATTTGGGAAGCTCTCGATCAGTCATAGAACAGTTTATTCAAAAAACTTTTGAAAAACTCCGGGCTGCTACTTCTTCAGAAGCCATGGATATTATCCTTCAAGGTAAAAAACAGGGTTTTAAACCCTTGGCAAAATTTGTTTTTGTCCACAAAGATCAGTTTTCTAAATTTGCTGCGGCCTGTGAAAACTCTGAAGAAATCAAGGATGCTGCAGGCTTACATTTCGAGAACCATAACGCAAGCTATGTAGAATATCGCCCTGAGGAGATCTCTCATATTGCAGCAGGAAACGCATCCGATATTTCTTCTTACTCTCTTTTCCACATTTCCATTCATGAAGCTTTACATGGTTTAAAGCTCAACAATCCAGCTTCTTGGAAAGCACTTGAAACCCGTTACAGACAATTAAAAAACTTAGCCTTCCCTCGGAAAGCAGACTACGAGCGCTTTGTCGCTTTGGAAGATAAATTTGTTACTCGTGGAAAATTAAATGAGAGGGAACAAACAGAATTCACGCGACTGAGTGAGCAAGCAAATCAATATTTCCTTGATCCTCACTCTGCAACCAACGTCGATGAATTTTTTGCCACTTACGGCGAGGCTTATTTAAGTGCCGCTGGAAGCCCCAATCAAAACGATTTGTTAGAAAAATCTCCTCTGGATTATCTTTTATTTGAAAAATTCTTTGAGAAAAAAGGCGTGGATCCTTCGGTATTTGGCCCAAAAATAAAACCGGATGAAGCGATTGCTGAAGCCCAAAAAGCGGCAAACCAACTCAAATACAAAACCGCCTTGGCGTATTTGGGAGTTTTGGGACCTCATCCCCTTTCTAGAGAAGCCTATGATCTACTGATCGAGGTTAACTTCCAACTTGGTTACTATGATCAAGCCCTAGATGTCTGGCTTACAGCATTAGAAAAATTTCCTTCGTACGAACCAAAATGGAGCTTTTATAATGCATTCTTGGCTAGGGTGAATTCTGACAACGCCGAAGCCTTTCTTCCCCGACTGGAAAAAATTTCTGATTTCTCTTATAAAAAAAACCCGGGCTCTTCTGCCATAAACAAATGGTTTTTGGCAAACACCTACAGAAAATTCGGGCAAATTCATGAAGCTCTCTTGCATTATAAACAGGCCCTCCCTTACTTGGAGGGGAACTTGGCATTTCACATGGATTTTGCAAAAGCCTTAAGTTCAGAACCCAATGCTGACCCACAAGAAATAGCCGAACTACTTCTCAGAGGAGTTCAAAAAGACCTTCGGAAAACTCCCTTAGATTTTGACGAATCTTACCCTCAAATTGCAGCTTTGTTAAAAGATGGAGAATCCTTTTATCAATTGGCAGAAATTTACTATGCCAGGCATTTTTTAGGTTTTGCACGACTTGCTTATCACAGTGCAGTACTTCTCGGAAAAGATTTAAAAAACAATCCCCATTATCTCGAGCTATTCCCGGAAGAAAAAATCACCCCCATCAAGGTTTCTGCCCCTGATTCTACAGCTCAGGCAGTCACCAAAATGGCAGCGCCTAAAAAGAAATCTCTTTCCTTTCAACTCACTCCGGGAATCGGATTGGAGTACAGGGACATTGAGATAGCGGGAGCAGGTCAAATCGACTCCACTAGCCAAACTATCGCCGGCCCCAGAGCTTCTTTTCTTCTTTCAGGCCTTTTACTCAGTCTGGATGGAAGCATGAGTATTCGACCTCCCCACTCAACTGGATTGGAGAAGCCCATGCCCAATATGAAAATCACAAGGCAATATTTCATCTCGGATTCTCTTTGGGAGATAAGACGCATACTTTTGGAGCTCAGGTATATGCTGGTGCTGCGGGTTTAGCGGTTAAAAATTTCACCTTGAGTGACGGAACTGCCGGTGATGTTGATAGATTTAGTTTCATTTTGGGAGCCATGGTGACATTTAGCATTTTAGATCTTATTCATGCAAATTTCGCATGGGATGCACCTTCTCATTCTTTTCCTTTCATTCGTCAACACCCCGAAATCAGTAAAAGCAGCAATATACAAATGATTTTTGGTGTGGATGTTTTAAAATTATTTTGATCCAGACGCTTTAACTCTCAACCCGAGCAAACCATATTGTCTAATTTTACCTATAGAGAAAATTAGACTTGTCTTTTTTTACTCCCCCAGTAAAATAGACCTATGCTTCAAAGGAGACTTTCTACAGTTTGTTTTAGTAAAAATTTCGGCCGTCAGATGCGCTTGATTACAGGGCCAAGACAGGCGGGGAAAACCACTCTCGCCTATGATTTTCTTCGCATAAACCATTGGGAAACCCTTTACTATAATTGGGATAAAGTGGAGGTACGTTCGGCTTATCGCGCCAATCCTTCATTTTTTGTTTCGGACATCCAGAACCTCAAAAAAAGCCCCAAAGACCTTCCCTGGGTTTGTTTTGATGAAATTCATAAGATTCCCCGCTGGAAAAATGTTCTCAAAGGTATTTTTGATTCTTATGAGCAGCTCTGTCGTTTTGTAATTACCGGCAGTGCACGTGTGGATTTATTAAAATATACAGGAGAGAGTTTACTTGGACGTTATTTTACTTTTCGTTTATTTCCACTTTCTCTGGCAGAAATTTGTCATTCTCATTTTGAGTTCCCCAGCAAAAAACCCTTAAACGCTCTGGCATTCATTGAATCCTGCCTTTCCAATCACCCAGGTTCACACAAGGCTTTGGAACATTTGTTAAAATCGGGCGGTTTTCCTGATCCTTTTTTGGCGAACTCTGAAGTGTTTACGACCAAATGGCGCCAGGATTACCTCACCCATTACGTTCGCGAAGATCTTCGAGATCTCACACAAATTGTGGATGTGGAACACTGCTTTCACCTCATTGAACTTTTGCCCTCCCGCATCGGCTCCCCTCTTTCCTTAAATTCTCTTCGAGAAGATTTGGAAGTGAGTCACACCGCAGTGCGTAACTGGCTACGGGCATTAACCCTTATTTATGTGTTGTTCTGGGTTCCCCCTTATTCAAAAAAATTGAGCCGGGGAGTTAAAAAAGAACAGAAATGTTATTTTTTCGATTGGACCCAAGCTCAAACTCCAGGCGCCATTTTTGAAAATTATGCCGCCACGGAATTATTTTCGTATTGTGCTTTTTTAACAGACGCAGGGTTGGGAAATTATGACCTTTATTATGTGCGTACAAAGGATGGGAAGGAATCCGATTTTCTAATTGTAAAAGACAAAAAGCCCTGGATTCTGTTCGAATGCAAACTAGAAGGCTCTGAAATAGCCTCTCACCATCTCTTGCATGCCAGTCATTTGGGAGATATTCCAGTGGTTCAACTTGTTTTAAAATCTGGTGTTTTCAAAGTCTTTGATAAAAAGAATTTTATAATCTCCGCAGATCGGTTTTTTTCTAATTTTGTGTAAATTCAAGCCACGCTAAATAGGAGCAGGGTCTAAGCTCAAATAAATCCCTTGATAAGTATACAGTTAACTGTATACTTTAAAGTACTATTTATAAGGAGTTTGTATGGATATCCATTTAAAAGAAGATATAAAACCTCTTTCCCTCTTTCGAACAGACCCGGCTTCCATTTTGCGTCAGGTTCATGAAAACCAGCGCCCCGTAGTGATTACAGAGCGGGGAAAACCCAGCGCTGTGCTGGTGGATGTCGAAGAATATGAGCGACAAAAGGAGAAAATGGACCTCATGGAAGCTATTCTGGAGGGAGAAAAGGATTTTAGGGAAGGTGAGATAAAAAGCTTAGACACCTTGTTTCGTGAGACACGGCAATGGCTCTCAAAAAAGTAAGTGTTCTTTTTTCTCGTCGGGCTGCAAAAGACCTTGAGGAAATTTATCATTATCTTTCACTCCATGCTCCACAAGCCCTGCAAAAAATAGATCAAGAATTGTTCAAATCCTTTCGCCGACTGGAATTTTTTCCAGAATCGGGTTCTTTTGTAAAAGAGTTTACCGGAAAAAAATACCGGGAGGTTTTGGTATTTCATTATCGGATTATTTATCGTTATCCAGAAAAGGGTAAAAAAGTTCAGATTTTTACCATTCGACATGGCAAACGGTATTTGCCTTCTTTATTGTATTGAGGAGTTCAATCCAAAAACCCAAGTTCTTTCAACCCCTCCTGCCAAAATAAAACCTTAATTGACAATTAAATTGACTATAGTCTTTTGAGTTGTCATTATGGGTTTCGTGAACACTGCCCTCATGAAAAAAGCCCTGCAGGTTTTGGATCAAAAACTGACCTCCAAAAAACAGGCAGAAGTCCAACTCTTGATTGGAGGAGGAAGTGCTTTCGCTTTGGGTTACCAAATTCCCCTTCAAACGGCCGACGTGGATGCTGTACTGCTTAAAAGCAAACTGAGCGCTGCTGAACTGGATTCTTTTGTGAAAGAAACGGCACGGGAACTTTCTATCTCTTCCGATTGGTTAAATCCCCATTTTGCCACTTTCATGTTTTGCCTTCCTTCCGACTATGGAGATCGTCTCCATCGCGTCTTCCAGGGAAAAACTCTCAAGGCTTATGTTTTAAGCCTTACCGATCTTTTGATCATGAAATGTTTCGCAGGCCGTGAAAAAGACATGCCCCATGCAAAAATATTGATTCGAAAAGGCGCCGATACTGCTTTTGCGGCTTCTCATCTTCAGGAACTGATCCAAAAAAAAATCCGGGGTGCGAAAGAAGCCCTGGACTTTCTAAACGATGCTGAAGAACAAATTGGAGTCTGAATGTTGCAAAGCCCTCCCAGCGAAAAACATCTCTCCCGGATGTATTACGAACTTTCTCAACAAGGGGCCCATTGTAGCGGAGAAAAATTCCCCTGGCCTTATTCTTTGAAAGATCCCGAAGAAATTTTTACATTAGGTGCCGAGATGAGCCGCTACGACCCTCGTTTGCTGGGAATTTTGGTGGAACATTTGTGTCATTCCTGGGAAATATTTTCTCCCCAAAAAATTCGCAGTTTTTATCCCAAAATGAAAACTCCCCAAACCGTTGCGGTCATCGCCGAATTTGGCAAAAGTGCCAGCGAAGATTCTGAAGCTCGTTATTTTATGGATTACCTTCAACGCGGGTTAAAACCAGTGCCCACCCAACTTTATTTTAAAAATATTTACAGACCCGGTGGCAAGTTGAGTGAGAGGGCCATGGAATCGAGTTTGACTCAATACAAGAAATGGGGGTTTCTAGCCCGCGAATTTCCAACCCTGGATGTTTTTAAGAAAAAAGTTATAGGGCAAATGGATCAAGATTCGCGCCTCAATATTTTACGCCGTCTTTTGAAAGAAAATGAATCCATTCAATTAAAAGATTATCTTCTTGCGATTCGACACAGTGTCACTCGCCAACAAGCCCTGAAGGATTTAAAAAGTGCAGCAACCCTTTCCAAAAAATCCCATGGTCGTGGAGCTTGTTGGAGCTTGCGGTGAACAGGATGCTCAACCCAGACTCGGCTATGCCGTTTTTAGGTTAAACGGTCCCGCCTTTTATTTTTTATCGCAACTTCAAACACCTTCTACCGATAACGTCTTATATGACTGTTATTTCAAAAGAAACACTGAAATACCATGAAACCGAGCTAAGCTCTCTACAACAAATAGAGGATAGCTTAAACCCCTGGTGGAATTTAGGTCTTCCTCATTTTTTCAGAGGAAATCAAGATGTGTATCACCGCTATCAAGCAGACCGAGATGAAGCCAAAAAATTACTCAGCGGAGCCTATGCAGAAATAAGATCAGGAGGTCTCAGTCTGAGGGGTTTACAACGCCTCAAAGATCAGATTCAAAAGACAGAAAAAGATTTTTTACTTTATTCAGAAGGCCTTTCAGTGGGCTCCAAAAAAACCACCTTGGTTTTAGGAGGCTTTGCAGCAGCAGCTCTCATTTCTTCAGGAGTAGGCCTGCTCATAGCAGGGGCACTGGGGGCAACTCTCAGCGGAACCAGCCTTTTGTTTGTGAGTTTAGAACTCCATGCGGGGGGTCTAGGGGGCTTAGGATTATGGGCTTGGAGTTCGCGGCGCCAGAATTTTTCTGATGAAGAATCCGTCCCATCAAAAACACCCCCCACTCCACCCAATCCAGAAGATCACAGCTTTCAAAAATTGCCTGCTCAACATTTTCCAAACCCGGATGGAGAAAACACAGCCCCTTTTGCTTCCCACTCTTCTTTTGATACTTCAAATGATGCTTCAAGTCCCTTTGCCAATTTCCATCTCCCCAGAGGAGGGATGGATTTACTCCGTTTTACAGAGTTGACTCAACGTTTTGAGGCCCTCGAGAAAGCGCAACAAAAAACTTTTTCACTTCCCACCCGAGAAGAACTCATCGCAGAAGCACAAAAAAAACTTCGTCTGTGGAAAATTTGGAAAGACAATGGAAAACCAAAAGCAACACAACCCAAACCCGACATCGGGGCTTTTGCCCTACAAGTCAACGAAGTATTCAGAGCCAATCCACCCACTGCCGATGCTTTTAAATTTTTAATGGAGCATTATGAGTCCACTCAAAAACAGGTGAGAAAAGTGGTAAAAGACCCCTCGGCCAGCCAAGGGCACGCGGCCATGACACAGGTGGCCCATTGGGCGATTGAAGATCATCTTTCTTTTTACCTGCGAGACAACCCCAATTTTAGTGACAGCCTGATGGGGCAAGGGGGAAATTGCCAGGTACAAACCTGTTCTCTTCTTACTTATCACCATGCAGCTTATGTAGAAGAACCTGAATATATCCAATTTTTTAAAGATCATATGCGTGCGGTTACTTACACGGCTTCTGATTCGGGGGGAGAAGTTTGGGATCCCATGTCTCATAAGGCCGAACAAGGGGTAAGAGAACGTATTTGGGATGAACATATCTATTATTATTCTTTTCTTAAAAAAATGCAGGGGGAAGACCTCCTCTCTGAATTGCCTTTTGATGAAATGGAACTGCTGGTCGCGGAGGTGAATCGACCTTCTCAAACACCCCAAACACCGCATGCTCCTCCGCCTCTTCATGTGGCTTTTGATTTTCCTATCGGAGAAACTTATTTTCACGAAGGACCTATTCCCAAAATGGCGCGAATTTCATCGCCTTACAAAGGGAAATTTGCTGTATTAAAAATAGATGAGGATACGATGGACCTTCAGGTACTTCCTGAGAAGGATCGGGATAAAATTCAGCCTGCGCGCACAGGAGGGGCAGATCCAGAATCAGAAAAAGTGGAAATTGAAAAACAAATCGTCACAAAATACGGGCTTTTTACTTTGGCCTATGCGCGCATGGGATATCGTTTTGAGAAAAATGAAGCGGGAAAAGTTGAAATCAAATTCACTGATCCAAATCTCGAAACACAATATAACGCCACTTCTTCTGAAGAAGCAAAAAGAGAACTTTTATTAAAGGCGGGTATTGCCCAACTGGCGCTTATTCTCAAAGACCCTCTCATCGAAAGGGTACACGAGCTTTATAATAAACCGAGAAACTTCGCGACTCTTTCTGAAGAGGATGTAAAAGCATTTACAATGCTTGAAAAAAGTCTGGAAAATTTTTTGAATGCACTTTATTTCATTGATAGCCCGCATCCACCTCCTGATCATTTTCGCCTTCCGGAATTTTTAGAAAGCGCCCTGCCTGCTTATGCCTTTCACACTACACAAAGAAGAATCACAAAAGATAAAGTGGCAGAGGCTCCCGGGCTTTATCTCGAACTCTTAAACCTTTTACCCTCTGAACGACGCAGAGATTTTTTAAACTGGCTCTCAAGGATGATTTTGTTTCCTCCCCAGACTTTGGCAGACCTGCTTCAAAATCCACAACAAGTAAGTATCCAAAACACAATCGCTTCTCCACCCCCTTTGATTCGGTTCACCCTGCAAGGGAAAACCCTTGCAGACCCTCAAACCAGTTCACCAAAAAATCCTTCTGTTTCTTCTTTTTCAACCCCCAGAAATGGAAACTCAACTTTAGAACCCAGTTCTACAGGCTCCGATGCACCGATTCACATTTCGGCAGATTGCTTTTTTGATCTTTATCTTCTTTTTTTTCAAGAGATCGGGGAGGTGGGGCTTCGTTGGCGAAGAGAAATGAGCCTTTTGTTTGTGGAATATAATCGGGATGGGAAATATGACGCAGTTTTTGCCCGTGGTGGTCAATCTGCTTTAGAACCAGCAATGTATCACGCAGTCCTCACTCACCGATATTCCCTTCAAAATAATAATAAGCCTTGGCCCCCTCGAGATCGTCTCCGCAGAGTGCCTAACCACGTACGTCCGCTTAGCACTCCAGTCATGACACCCATTGATCCCGATATTGCAAAAATTATGGAGGATATTAAAACCCGACATCCGGAATGGTTTGGGAATTAAACTATTTCGTGGGCGCTTTTTGTTTCAGCTCCAGTAGGGCTTGTACCATTTTTATAGCCATTTCTTTCCCGATGGCACGCGCTTGTTCGATATTTTGAAGGTTTGCGAGGGGGACTGCATGATCGACAGACGCTAAAACTTCGGGGGTGGCCTGGGGAACATAATGGAGTTGAAAATAATATTCTTGCGATGCAGTAACCGCCATGACAGCCCCATAAATTCCAGCATCGTATCCAAAGGCCCCTGCAATTTCGGCCGTGCATCCTACGTCCGTACAGTTTTCTGGTTTGACTTCAATGCGATCCATGGCGGAGCTCACGTCAAGTTCCCGAGCCTGGATCCCCTTTTCTTGAAGTCCACGCCTAAACCCTATTTCCACCGCTTTTAGAAGCCCTGCTTCCAGCTTATCACTCACGTCTCCGATCCCAACAAAAGCAAGGGTTGTGGGGAATTTTGTCTTGTCTTTCTCTGAAATGGAAACAGGAGGAGCTTCTGTTTCTTTTTTCCCGCCAGGACGTACTCGTCTCTTTTCAGGAACCGAATCCTCTACTAATCTTTTGAGTGCCTCCCGCGCGGCACTGGCCACTTGAGAATCAGGATCATGTGTAAAAGCAGTCAGAATGGGCATAGCCCGAGGGTCACCCAGTTTTCCAAGTGAAGTCGCAGCCGCCTGGCGAACAAGCTTGTCTTCATCTCCCCTGAGTGCTTCCGTGAGAGGCTTGAGAGCACGCTCATCCCGAAAATTTCCCAAGGCAGATGCGGCCGCCTGGCGAACGAGAGCTTCTTTATGTTTGAGATATGAAATAATCCATAAGACAGAGCTGGGTTTTCCCATTCGAGCAAGAGCAGTAATCACCTCTGTGATAAATTCTACATCAAAGTTGAAAAATGCTGATCGAAGAACTGCCCCGAAAAATGCTAATTGAAGAACTGCCTCCAACTTGCCAACTGATCGGCTAAGGCCGATACGCCCAAGGGTTTCTACAGACCAGGCCGAATGGCTCTCTAGTTTATCAATTAAATGATCGTAGGCCGCTTGGCCATCCCCCAACCGATTCAAGGATGAAAAAGCTTGGAATCTCACTTCAGAATTGGCGTCATCTAGCAGATCAAATAAAACATCTTTTGCGTCAGGATTCAGAAGATCCCCCAAGGCTTTGGCCGCAAGGGCCCGTAGTCCCTCTAACTCTGTCGGTTTCAGATTATGTAATCTCTCTTCTTCAAGAAATTCAGTAAGGGATTTCACACTCCTCTCGCTCCCAAGCGATCCAAGCGCTTCGATGACCAAAAGCTTGATCTCGTAACTATAGTCCTCCCCAAGATACTTATGATACTTATTAGCCTCAAGCATCTCGATCAATGGGCCTTCAGCACGCTTGTCCCCAAACTTCACGAGAGCATGAATCAGGGCTTTAGCATAATCATAAGCTATCTGATCCCCTTGAGGATCAGACATGCGTTTGTATCCCGAAGGTTGATCGAGTCTAGTCAACACAACACTCCTCAAGTTTTTAAGAGACTCCAATAACAGATCCATGGCCCTTTTATCTTTGAAATCTGACAACACCTTCACTGCTTCTACTTTGACTTCTATGGCGCTGTCCTTCAAACGACCCATAACAGGTTCCACTGCAGCAGGGTCTCCCAAGCGGCCAAGACCCCGAACGGCTTCGAGGAGAATCGGAAGATGCGACTCGTCAGATGTGGTGCTAAGTCTTAGAGCAGTAACGAGGTAGTCCAAGGAGCGTTTGTCACCCAAGTGTGCAAGGGCAATCGCGATGGCAAAAACTATCTTGTCTGGCTTACATGACGAATCACCGCCCAGCTTTGTACAAAATGGATGAGGATCATTGAGGAATTCAAACAATATTTCTTTTATTTCCTCATCAGCCTTTTCCCCAAGTTCTGTAAAGGCCTGCTGTCGTAGCTGAGTTTGTGGAGAAATAAGATTCGGCAAAACACCTGCAAGAAATTTTTCTTTTTCATGTCGATTGTGAAATGCAGGGGCCGCGTCTCTCTTTGCAGCAAAAATCAGGGAAGGCGCACGCCAAGAAGCCGATGATGCGGCACATGTATAATTCCATTTTAATCCATATCCATCTTTTACAACGTGGGAAGGGCGCTGGCTTGGGCGAACCTTAGCGAGGGGAGTAAGGCCCTGAAAATCCTTTTCACTGTATCCTACAGGAGGTATGGCCATAAGGGTTTCCCAACCGGTTAACTTTTTTGCAAAAAATTTTGTAGCATTCTATCCAACTCTTGAATCGACATCTTGTCATGGGCCAAAAAATGGATCTCCATCTCGTGAAATCGTTGATGGGTCTTCATTCGCTTGAGGTCGGCCTCGGGAGATTTGGCTATATCTTCAAATAATTCTTCAGGTGTCAAGCTTCGAATCCTATCCACTATATCTGTCATGCGAAGGGGCTGCTTTTCTTCCAAAGCTTTTTTTAACGTGGTTCTCAGTGCATAGGGAGCATTGTGGATAAAGGGGAGAAACTCCTCCTCGGCAAGGATTCCACGGGCCGCGAGTTCACGGGCACGAAGTTTTGTATAATAGGCCAACCATTCTGCAAGGACATGCCCTTCCTCCCGGCTTAAATGTTCAAAGGAAGCCTTCTCTTCGTCGTCAAAGAACGCGGGAGAGAGCGGCTGTAGCGGAGCTGCCGTCTGGGGAAAGGGGAGATGGAGTGTACTCACATAGACTCCTCCATCCAGATATTGGCGTTCTGATATCGGGAGGGTTTGCACCCTGCTCCACGATTTGCCAAGAGCCTTCAAAAGAGTTTGTTCAAAATCCAAGGAAACCCGCGAGTGCATGCTCCACAAGCCCCTGCCCAGAATCATCAGATCAAGCTCTAGGGGAGTAGCCTGATCATAGACAAGATGCGAAAGAATCCAAAGAGCAGACCTGGCATAAAGAGCCTCTGTTCGCGATGAAAAGGAATTTTTGTCAATGGCCTTGAGCTTGAGCAACAATTTTTTCAGGTCGGCAGGATCTAAAGTGCTCGCACGCTTTCCAAGTTCCAAACAGTGCCCGTCAAAATCAGCATAGCGACTTAAAGCATCCGAAAGAAATGAAGGGGTTTCAAAGGAGGGCGGCACTTGTGAAAGAGCGGTTCGATCATCAAATTCCGTAATCGACTTGCGGGTTCTTTTTTCTTCCCAAAAAAATTCCAAGCGTGGCAAAGCAGGAAGTGCAGAAAAATGTCCGAGCTCTGAGCGAAATATGACATCGAGATTGCTTCCATAAATATGAAGCCCTCCGAGAAGTGAAACATCTCCATTGATCCCATACTGTGAATGCTCCCCTTTTCCCTCCGTAAAGCCAATGCGGTCGGGAAGTTCTTTTCTGTGTGCGATCTGGTAGCGCTGCACATCCGTAAGAGCAAGGTAGATCATCCAGGCCATGTGAGGTTGTAGGTAGAGAGGAAAGGCATCACTCTCATGGCCCTCCGCTTTAAAACCACGAAAATTGGTATGCTGCCTCATCCATTCCAGATTCTTGCGATAGGCCAGGGCGTGACTTCCACCGACCAAAAAAAGACTCCAGAGTTCCAAATCCTCTGTCTTCAAATCTTGTGTATCGGGGCGTTGTTGAAACAAAGAATGTTTGAGAACAATTCGAATGGAATCCTCCAATCGCTTGGAGAAACTTTTTTTCAGGTCGGTGCCTTCTGTTAGGCACTGGGCAGGATCTTCCAAAGCTCGCCGGATAAAGACTGAAAGCACCTGATAAGTTGCTTCTGGCGTAAGATAGCCACGAGCAGAGGCTTCACGCACAAGATAGAGTTGAAAGGCCAAGAGATATTCCAGACAAGAACTCTCGGGAAGCGAGAGTTGATCCCACTCCTCTGCCAACTGATCAAAATGGGGACGGTATTCCTCCGCAAGATTCAAGACAGGCATCAAGGTAAGAAAGACCGACTGAGTAAGGACTTCCGCCTTCTCAAGCCGGGCCCTCACCCACTTCTCTTCAATCTCCCCCAAAAAAACCTCCCGAATTTGTGCGGTGGCTGGAGGGCTGTTGTGGATGAGGTCTGAAAGATTTTCCAAAAGTTGAGGGGAGGCCTGAGTCTGGCTCGCGAGATTTTCAAAAATGGCTTGCGTGCGTTTCTCCCACACTTGGATCAAACTTTTTCTCTCTTGGGTATCTTGAATATTCAGAATCACGTTGTAGACAGAAAAACAGTCCTCATAGATTTGAGAGGCTTCTTCTGCTGAAAGACCCGTTTCTTGCGATGCAAAAAAGAGAATATTCATTCGAGCAAGAGGCGATGAAACCTGCTTCAGAAGAGTTTTATAGCCGTGTAAAGAAAAAAGCAGATGAACATCTTCTGATAAACGTTGCCGCATATCGGGATGAGCTTTACCGTGTGTCAAGGTAGCAGAAAAACCAAAGAACCACTCCAGAGAGGCGGGGTTCTTTGCAATCTTTTCGAGCATTGTTTTTCGTTCGTGACCTTCCAAAGCCAAAAGGCGAACAATCCTCATGCGACTCTTGAGACTAAACGGAGACTCTTCAACACTCTCAATAAAGTCGAGAAATTCCCAAAAGGCTTTATCCAGAGGGCGATGCCAGAGTGCATAATGTTCGAGCATGAGGATGTCTGAGTGCCGTGACTCGAGCATCTCCATACTGATGCGAAGTATTGCACCACCTATAAGATCAGGGCGTTTAAAAAAGTGCGGATGTAAAAAATCAATATTAAAAGATCGATGAAAAAAAGGCGCAAGTTTTTCAAGCCTCACATCGCTTCGCCTGGCAAGGGCTGCAAAAAGTTCCGGCGTTTCTTCAATCACACCAGAACCCATCAGGGCTTCAATCACCCGGGGACTTGTTTTTTGGGAATAAAGGAGATTTTGAGCGAGGTCTTTGAGGGATGCGATAGGGCTTCCCGCTTCTTCTAAAAGCTTCCATCTTTCTTGTGCGCTTACCTGAAAAAACTTTACGAGTATGAATTCAGCCGTAGGGCAGCTCTGGAGCACCCCATCGATCTCATCCGAGCGAGAGGTGTCAAAGGATTGAGACAGAAGGCGGATGAACTCAAGCTTGTCATTGCAAGTCGAAATTTCATGAGACCAGAGTGCTGAAATCTTAAAGCGGGGGCTTTCACCACAGAGACGCTGTCGGGACTGCCACAGAGGCAGAAAACTTTTTCTGACAAGGCTTTTAGAACAAGCACCCCCTTCTCCGTAAAGTGGAAGATAAAAAGTGTTGAGACATTCTTTTGTTGTGGCTTGAAAACATTTCCCGATCACTTAAACTCCTTGAGACTTTTATTTACACTCCCCTTCTATCGACCTCAAGTCCCATGAGTTGCGTCCTAAATCCGTCAGAGTTTTTTCTTGTATTCACCCTCTCCCTCGATGGGAGAGGGCCGGGGAGAGGGTGACAGTGGATGAAAGTGGATCACCCTTTGGGTGAAAATTGCATCCGGGACCACCCGCCCCCTAACCCCCTCCCATCAAGGGAGGGGGGATATTTTTGAAAAATACTCTGACGTTTTAAGTTGCGTGAGTTTTTGTTTCCACTTTGACAAGACGGGATCAAAAAAGTTAAGGGCTTGGAATAATGGCTATTCCAGAAGTTTTGAGAACTCAAGGGAATGTAGGACATTGTACCCAAAGTGGTGGAAATCTTTCCCCATCCCAATCCAGAAACAGATCCCCTGCACTCGATTATTTTTTAAGGCCCTCTCAAACCCCAGTATTTTTGGCGGATGTGGGAAGGGCGCCACTCACTTGTCACCTCCTATCAGAGGACCCAAATTTGGGGAACTTAAATGAGATCTGGGATCGAACTCTTGCCAAGCCCACTTTTGAAATACCGGTCTCACGAGATCCTATAAAAGAAGGGATACAATTTTTAGATGGCCTGGCTCATGGGGCACTCCAGTGGGGGCCACGGGTTCTCAGCTGCCCGGCTTTTCCAGTCACTCCTCGCGATTTACCTCTCTTGGGGGAATATTGTCAGATCTCAGAAGAAGAGCAAAAGGCTGCGACACAGTGTTTGCTAGAAATCGGCGAGGGATTCAAAAACACTCTGGAAGAGACCGGTAAATTTTCAAAAGACTCCCATTGCGGAGATTATCTTGCTTGCAAACAAAATCCTCTCCCCTCAGGTTTAAAAACTTTGTTATGTGCTGAATACGAAGCCAGTTGTGCAAAAGCCATGGTAAAAGAAACCTTTAACATTTGGATAGGGTTTTTGGATGGTATGGAAGGATGGGTACGTGAGCAAGCTACTGCATCAAATCGTCAAGACCCTTTTGGTTTTCAAAAGTTTCAACTAGCCTTTATTATTGCCCTTTATAATTTTTTATTGGGAGATAGCATTAACATTTTAAGCCAAGAACAAGCCAGTTGCTTTGCAAAATCCCTTGCAGTGATGGATATCGGTCTCACTTTTTCGGGCTTTGGTGAAGCAATGGGGAGTGTGGGTAAAGTAACGGCAAAAGTAAGAAAAGTAAAATCTGGCCCCTTAAAAGTAGAAATAACTTCTTTTAAAAGAACTCCTCAAGCAAAAATCATTGCGAAGGGAGCCTCTGCCTTAAATCCCATCAATCCCCTGGATGCCCGCAAGCTTTGGACAAAAATCGACGAACTGAAAGCCTCCACTCTCAAAGAATATCGTAACCTTGGTTTAAAACTGGAAGAAAAAGTCTATTTAGAAATCGTGTCTGATGTTGCTCGTCTCAAATTTAAATTCAAGGCGAAAGTCACTGTAGCTCTCAGACTGGCTTTTAAAAAACCTGATTTAAAAAAAGCACTTCTTGTCGCTTTGGGAATAGATAGTGCTCAAGAGATCGCTGAATCTGCCCTAGAAGAAGTTGTGATGGACAAACTGCAAAAAATTGCCACTAAAAAAATGACAGATCCTGCCTCTTGGATCCAGATTGTAAAAGACATGCAACTCAGGGCGGACACGGATGGAGAAAACGGTTTTTTAATTTCCCTCCCCATCCCCTTAAATGACCAACTCTCTTTGGTAGCCCATTTGACAATCGATGGAGAAAATTTGGTGTTGAGTGCGTTGGAGGTGTGTGTGTCGCCCCAGGACACCCCTCTTCCACAGACGTCCTGTAAAGGAAAAATTGTGTACGCTCTGAGAGATATGGGGGCCAGCTTTTTATCCGATAGGTTAATATTGAATTACAAAACTTTAGATCTTGCGACAGGAAAATTGAAGGAAGCCACGACAGAGGAAGCCTTTCCACTGAAGCTTGGCCGTTCGAAAAAAGCTTGTGGAGAAGGAAAATGGCTGGTTCAAAATAATGCCGGATTATCATTGAAAGACACAAAAAGTGCCCGTGAAAAAACGATTTGGGAAAATTCACAAGCGGGTGCTGCAAATGTTGCTGATTGCTCCCCCGATGGACAAATCATCACTTTTGTTGTTTTACAACAGATCCGGTGTAGCACAGGGGTGTGTTGGCAAATCACTTTTATGGGAAACAAAAATGCCGGTGAAGGTTCCTTTCAAAGATTAACTACATTTCAGGATAAGAGTGATCTCCCAAAAATCAAGGGGCTAGCTGTTTCTCCCAAAGGGGATTATTTTGCCTATCGTATGACAGATCCTCACTCATTCGAAGATAAGCTGCATATTTTGACGTGGAACGGACAACGCCTTGCTGAATTTAAAAGTTCATTTCCTCGTTTTGCCTGGATCTCTGATGAACAGCTTTTGTATGAAGGGGAATATAAAATGCTCTCCTTTAATCCTAACAGTCGTGCGAGTACAACGATAATCCCGGAACCCTTTGATTACAGCGTTCCTGCTGCGGATAGAAAGCAGATTGCTTATTCCACAGGCGGCACGAAACTCACTGTAGTCAATGCAGACGGAAGTAATCGTCGTATTGTTTGGGAATCTCCGAAGACTACAGATGGAAAACCCGAGTACTCGCTGCAAGATACGCTTCAATGGTGCGATGATGGCTCGGGGTTCATTGGACAAGTAAAGTCTCAAAAACAAAAAGTTCAACTGGTATACATTCCTTCAGAGAGGGGTTCTCTCAGGATTTTGGATCCCAGTGGTGTGGGATATGAAAACCTCTGGGAATGGTATTACAAGCCTTAAAACCTTCGAAAAATCCTTTCCCTACCTAATCCCTCAGATAAAAATTAAGCGGTAGTATATTTAAAATTGACATTATTTGATTTATACGAATAATCGGTATAATATATCTACATTAAATAGATAATACATTGAGATTATTCGCTATTAAGAAACAATGTCAGAACAAAATATAATACATCGGGGGGCCGGAGTGGAGCTGGTGCGGCGGCTTGCCAATCAGGGGGATCGGATTTTTACAACGGCCCGGGCGCGAGAATTAGGCCCCGAAGTGGGGCTTTCGAACGGCTATATCACGCAGGCTTTGCATCATCTGGCCAATTCCGGCTGGGTGGTTCGCTTGCACAATGGGCTCTATGCGATTTCTTCGACCGTGCCAGGCGTTACGCCGGTTCATGAGTTCGAGATCGCTATGGCTCTAGTGACTCCAGCAGCAATTTCTCACTGGTCTGCACTCCATCATCACGGGCTAACAGAACAAATTCCAAGAAAGGTTTTCGTGCTTACCACAACGGAGGCCTCGGTGCCGGGGACACGAACCAGGGATAACTATCAGATTGGGGACACCACCTATCAATTCATCCAAATCAAGCCGGAAAGATTTTTCGGCATAGAGAAAGTCTGGGTCAGCGATACCCGCGTGAGCATCACCGATCTTGAACGAACATTAATTGATGGATTGACCCTGCCCCAATACTGCGGTGACTTTGCCGAGGTCCTACATGCGTTCGAAGTCAGTCGGGAACGATTCAATCTTGAGCGGATCATGGATTATGCTTTGAAGATGGATGCTGCCACGGCCAAGCGTCTCGGATGGGTTTTGGAGAGACTGGGTATCAAACGCGATCGCTTGGAGCACCTCGCGCAAGTTCCGATCAAGGGATATCGAACACTTGATTCGAGCGGGCTTCGCTCGGGACCCTACAACCGTTATTGGATGATTCAGGAGAATCTTCCATGAAAACACTGCACACCCGTCTGCAAGAAGCCAGAAAACGTCTCAAAATTCCCTGGGAAGTGTTGGAGCGTGATTACCTCCTTTCATGGATTCTTGCCGGCATTGCCGAAGTCGATGTGTTTCGAGACACCCTTGTCTTCAAAGGCGGCACCTCGCTCAAAAAATGTTATTTCGGAGATTACCGTTTTTCGGAGGATCTGGATTTTTCGGGCCTTGAGAATGTTCCTCAAGGGGCTGCAATGGAACGAGCTGTAGAGAAAGCATGTGGAATCGCCAAAAAACTGCTCGATGAATATGCTCCCGTGGAAATCGTGTGCGAGCGTTACACAGAAAAAGATCTGCACCCGGGCGGACAAGAAGCATTCGCAATTCGTGCCCGCTTTCCGTGGCATCGGGACTTGCACACGCGCGTCATTATTGAGACTTCAGTCGATGAAAAAGTTTTGAAACCTTCCCAAATGAGAAAAGTCATTCACGAGTACGGTGAGCCACTGGAGGCTCATGTCCGGGTCTATACCTTGGAAGAAATTGTCGCGGAGAAACTGAGAGCCATTCTTCAACATATGGAAAAACTGGAAATACGGGGATGGTCACGATCACGAGCCCGAGATTATTATGATCTCTGGCGTATACTCGGAACCTACAAGGATCAGATGAATCTCAACGGCTTTGATGCCTTTCTGTGCGTTAAATGCGCTGCAAAAAATGTCGGCTTTCAAAATGAAGAGGATTTTTTCAGGGAAAAGATGCTGACTCTCGTCGAAAAAACATGGGAACAATGGTTGGGACCTTTGGTGCCCAATCTGCCTTCTTTTCAAACCGTGATCGGTAACCTGCGCCCCGAGATCGCCAAGCTCCTCTCGAAATGATTGCCAACAGACGGCTTGCCACAATTCTGATCTCGCCTGAAAAGTTTCGATTTACTGTTTAATCCCTCAAATCCGGTTCTTCTTCTGTCAACTTTTCTTCTTCTGCCTCTGCTTTCAAGAAAGCCAAATACTCATCGCGCAGTTCTTTAAAGCGGGGATGACTCCAGGGAATTTTGGATTCTTTTTTGATATCGGGAAGATTCAAGGCGATGAATAAATCGGAAGGATCGACTTCGTCATTGAGATTATGATCGATCACCAAAATCTCGTCTTGCCACTTATTAAAACCTTTTACATCGATGACGGGCATATTCTCTTCTTAGATTAATTCATAAAACTTGGCAAAGACTTCTTCCAACTTTTCTACTTTGGGGCCTCCCGCTTGAGCCATCTCCGGGCGCCCTCCTCCAGAGCCTTCTACAATTTGGGCGAGGGGCTTGATGAGTTCGCCTGCTTGAAAACGATCGCTGAGATTTTTTGTCACTCTTAAAATAAGAGTGATTTTACCTTCTGCCACACAAGCCACCAGGGCAATGCCATGGCCCAATTTTGCAATCACCTGGTCAGAAAAACCTCTCAAGGTTTTCATGTCTTCGGTATCACTTTTCACCGCAATCAGTTTAATCCCGTTTTTTTCTTTCACATTCTGAAGAAAATCTTGCCCACTGCCACCCGATAAAAGTTTACTGCGAACCTGGGCAATTTCTTTTTCAAATTTTTTGAGTTGTTCGGTGATTTTTTCAACCTTGGGAGAAAGTTCTTCCACACCCACTTTTAATTGTTGGGCAAGACCTTTCAAGGTTCTTTCCAACTTGCGACAATAAGCCAAAGCCAGACTTCCAGTAACCGCCTCAATACGCCGAATGCCAGCCGCCACGGAACTTTCTTGTGTGATTTTAAAAAATCCTATTTCTCCCGTACGATCGACGTGGGTGCCTCCACAAAGTTCAGTAGAAAAATCTCCCATCTTGAGCACTCGTACTTTGTCTCCATATTTCTCACCAAAAAGAGCCATCGCTCCTGTTTTCATCGCATCATCATAAGCCATCTCCAATTTTTGAACGGGTAAATCGGCACGGATTTTTTCGTTTACGAGAGATTCAATGCGTTCCAAATCCTCTTCACTCACGGGTTCAAAATGACTAAAGTCGAAACGCAAACGATCAGGAGCCACGAGGGATCCTGCCTGACGGACATGATCTCCCAATATTTGGCGAAGAGCGGCATGTAAAAGATGGGTGGCCGTATGATGAAGTTTAGTCGGCGTGCGATGAGCAGGATTCACTTCCAGCTTGACGGTTTCTCCCACTTTGAGGCGACCTTTTTTCACCACTCCTTGGTGAACAATCAAATCTCCCAAAGGTTTCTGGGTATCTTGAACTTCCATCTTGAAATGGGGATTCGTGATCTGTCCTTCATCTCCCACTTGTCCGCCGGATTCCCCATAAAAAGGACTTTTCTCGCAAATCACGTCAACCTCATCGCCTTCTTTCACCTCTTTGGCGAGCTCTCCATTGCGAATCAGGGCGATGACTTTAGAATCTGCCACCAAATTCTGATAACCCAAAAATTCGCTACAAAGACCTTTTTGAGCCAGCTCTTGATACACCCCCGCCACACGTTCCTGACCCGAACCCTTCCAGGCTTTTCGGCCTGTGGCGCGTTGGCCCATCATCGCGGCTTCAAAGCCTTCCATATCGACGGTAAATTTTTCTTCTTCGGCGATGGTTTGCACCAAATCCACCGGAAATCCAAAAGTATCATAAAGCTTGAAAATTATATCGCCCGCAAGACAATGATTCCCCTGCTTCCGCTGTTCACTGATTTCATACTGAATCATCTCGAGGCCTTTTTCCAGGGTTTCCAGGAAACGTGTCTCTTCGGCCTGAATGACTGAGCTGATAAATTTTTTATGCTTGTTCAGTTCGGGATAAGCCGACTGCATTTCGGCAATGACTGTGTCTGCCAACAAATAAAAGAAAGCCTCCCGCATTCCCAAGAGTCTTCCATGTCGAATCGCTCGTCGCAAAATACGGCGTAGCACATAACCGCGGCCTTCATTGGAAGGTTGCACCCCGTCTCCAATTAAAAAAGTACAAGCGCGGATGTGGTCGGCCAAAACTCGAATGGAAATATCCGCTTTCTCGTCTTTGCCATAGGCGTGTTTCACCCGTTTTTCAATTTCCCGGACAATAGGGGTAAAAAGATCGCTAGAATAATTCGAGAAAACTCCTTGCACCACGCCTGCCAGTCGCTCCAAGCCCATTCCCGTGTCGACACTGGGTTTGGGAAGAGGAATCATTTCGCCACTCGCCTGACGGTTGAATTGCATGAACACCAAATTCCAGATTTCCATGAAACGATCGCAATCACAACCCACCTGGCAAGTGGGTTTTCCGCAGGAATATTTTAACCCGTGATCAAAATGGATTTCTGAACAAGGGCCGCAAGGGCCTTCTTCTCCCATGCTCCAAAAGTTATCTTTCTCCCCCAAGCGAACAATTCGGGAAGCAGGCACCCTGATTTTTTTCTCCCAGATTTCCGCGGCTTCATCATCTTCGTGAAAAACGCTCACCCATAAGCGTTTGGGATCGATTTTCATTTCACAAGTTAAAAACTCCCAGGCAAATTCGATAGCTTCTTCCTTAAAATAATCCCCAAAAGAAAAATTGCCGAGCATTTCAAAAAAAGTGTGGTGACGATGTGTACGACCCACATTTTCCAAATCATTATGCTTGCCCGAAACCCGCATGCATTTTTGGCTGGTGGTTGCCCGTGAAGAAGAAGATTTTTCATGCCCTAAAAAAATATTTTTAAATTGCACCATGCCCGCATTGGTAAAAAAAAGGGTGGGATCGGATTCGGGAATAAGAGAAGAACTTCGCAGGCGCTTATGTCCCTTCGATTCAAAGTACTGAAGAAATTTTTCACGGATTTCGTTGGATTGCATGGATTCTACGAGGCGATCGCTTTTTTCTTCTCTTTGACTTCTAATTTTTCATCTGAAATGGCAATGCCATAATTTTCTAAAACTTTCTTCTCCACTTCTTTATAAATCTTGGGGTTATCCTTTAAAAACTGTTTTGCATTTTCACGCCCCTGGCCCAAACGCTCGCCGCCATAAGTAAACCAGGCTCCACTTTTTTCAATAATATTGGAATTTGCCGCGAGATCGAGAAGGTCTCCTTCACGAGACACTCCTTCTCCGTAAATAATATCAAACTCCACTTCTTTAAAAGGAGGAGCCACTTTATTTTTCACCACTTTTACCCGCGTGCGGTTTCCCATGATTTGATCGCCCACTTTAATCGCGCCAATACGGCGTACATCCAAGCGAACGGAGGCATAGAACTTCAGCGCATTGCCGCCTGTCGTGGTCTCGGGGTTTCCAAACATCACGCCAATTTTCATACGGATCTGGTTGATAAAAATAAGAAGAGTTTTACTTTTTGAAACGAGGGCCGTGAGTTTTCTTAAGGCCTGACTCATCAGTCGTGCTTGAGCTCCCATTTGCGCATCGCCCATGTCTCCCTCAATTTCTGCCCGGGGAACCAAAGCCGCCACCGAATCAATCACGATCGCATCAATCGCATTCGAGCGCACCAATGCTTCGGCAATTTCCAAAGCTTGTTCGCCGGTATCGGGTTGAGAGACCAAAAGATCTTCAATCTTCACCCCGAGTTTTTTTGCGTAATTGATATCCAAGGCATGCTCCGCATCAATAAAAGCAACAACTCCGCCTTTTTTTTGGGCCTCGGCAATCGCATGTAAAGAAAGAGTTGTTTTACCACTCGATTCAGGGCCATAAATTTCGATGATCCTGCCACGCGGGTAACCGCCAATTCCCAAAGCAAGGTCCAAAGAAATGGAACCGGTGGGAATCACATCCACTTCGGAAAGATGGGCCACCTCTTTTTCATCCATCCTCATGATGGATCCTTTACCAAATTGTTTTTCGATGGCTTGTAAGGCTAAATGAATGGCTTTATCTTTTTCTGCGGTTTGTGTGGATTCCATGGAACCTCCAAAAGTGAAGAATAAAAAATATCCTTCAGGTCTCTATAAGTGGCCCTACTCCTTGTCAAACACTTTTAAAAAAGAGAAAGAATCAATCCCATAACACAGATTTCTTGATTAATTTGAGGAGGACTTCGGCCAATTCAAAATACTCGGGTTCTGAAATTCCAAAATAATCGTGAACACTATTATTACGGGCATCAATACAATCCAGCCAGGTTTCAGGATCGGAAATAAAATGGAGCTTGGCGGCCTCTTTGATAGCAAGCTTGGGAGCAGGAGCTTCTAATCCCTGATCTTCCACTCTTCTTTTCAAATCTCGCCAGGCATATTCCAGCACGGTTTCAAAAGTTTTGGCGAGAGTAAGAAAACACAGCTCACTTTTGTCTTTTTCGTAAAGTTTCATCGCCTCTTCTAAATGACCTACTGCTTTACGCAGCTTGTTCTTTTTGGATTCCATCGAGCATCCCTTTCAAATACAAAAAAGATTCCTGCAAACCCGCAAGAAAAATAACATCGTTTTTGATATCCCTTAAAAACCATAAAGGAGCCTGATTTAAATTGATCAGATCCACTTTTCTCACCAAATTTTCACTCACTTCTTCTACTTCTCTTTTTAATTTTAAATATTCTCTGCCGGATAAAGGATCCGGATAACGAAACACACCCAAATCCCAATCTGAATATTGCTTTGCGTTTCCCCGAGCTCGTGAGCCCAAGAGAACAAGGGCCATTTTTTTATCTTTTTTTGCAAGACAAGAAATTACTTCATTTAATTCATGAATATCCTGGATTTTCGAGGGAAGAGAATTGTCTGTAGCGACGAGTTCCAAAGGATCTTTTTTAAGATGAGAAGCTAAAGCAACAAAAGAAGAAATAAAGACATTTTTCCCCGCAAGAAAACCCTGCAAAGTATTTCGATGTATTTTAGTTTTTTGAGAAAAATCTAAAACACTTTTGTAACCTGCCTCTAAAAGGCTTTTTTTGAACTTTTTTAAATCGATACGATAGTTCATATTGTCAATTATTCTAATAAGTTACAATACCAATGTCAACTTTATAGTCATATTGTATATTTTTATGTCGCACTCTTTTTCCTCACCCAGTTGATCGCTACTGAAGACACGACAAGCTTGAACCACTCGCGTTGAAAGGGAAAAAAGAATTTTTTGGCTTCAGCCCCGTGTTCATCCGCACAAGCAATCCAAACTGTTCCAACGGGTTTTTCTAAAGTTCCTCCATCGGGTCCTGCAATTCCTGTCACAGCCAGGGAATAGTCCGAATGAAATCGGTCGCGAATGCCCTGAGCCATTTCCAAAGCAACTTGTTCAGACACCGCGCCAAAATTTTTTAAAGTTTGTTCGGAAACACCCAGTTCTTTTATTTTAACTTCGTTGGAATAAGCCACCACCCCTCCCAAAAAATAACGGGAAGAACCGGGGATATTGGTCAAACGATGCGCAAGAAGTCCTCCCGTGCAGGACTCTGCCACCGCAAGGGTTTTATGTTTGGAGGCGAGGGCAACTCCAGTGACTTCTTCCAAAGTTTGATTTCCTTCTCCATAAATATATTTCCCCACCACTTTTCGAACCTGATTTTCAGCCTCGTGCAGAACTTTCTCGGCATGCTTTTCATCCGCACTCAGACTTGAAAGCTTTACTAAAACTTCCGGCATTGAAACGCGAAAAGCGAGTTTTACTTCTCCCAACTGAACCCGATCTTTCAGCAAGGGTTGAATCAGATGATCGAGCTTGGCCTCTTCCGCCCCAAAACAGCGCAGGATCTTATGTTTTGCATAAACCACTGGCTGTCTTTTCTGAATGAGACGGGGAAGCACCGATTGTGAAAAAATTTCTTTCATTTCTTTGGGGACACCGGGAAGAAAAAAATAATCCACGCCCTGTAAACACACGTGAACACCCGGTGCAGAGCCTACAGGATTAATGAAGGCTTCTCCTCCCAAGGGGACAAGAGATTGCTTTTCCTGATTGGGCGTCATCGTTCGATTTCGCGCCACATAATATTGATGAAGCTGTTTCAAAACTTCCGGATGTTTTTCGAGAGGAAGCCCAAAAGTTTTCGCGGCAATCTCCACCGTAAAATCATCCACCGTAGGACCCAAGCCGCCTGTAGAAATCACCGCATCGACTTTTCCTGCAGCCGCTCTCAAACTTTCGGTAATGAGTTTTTCATCATCGGGGATGGTGAAATGCGATTCAACCTGAAACCCTTGCAGACTCAATTCTTCGGAGAGCCAAGCGGCATTGGTGTTAACGATGTCGCCAAAAACCACTTCGTTTCCGATGGAGAGAATTTGGATTTTCACCTTTCCATCCCTAATGGAATTCTGCTCGCCTCTCAAGTCATTTTGGGTTAAAATTTTAAAACTATGGAAAAGAAAAAAGGCCGGGTTTTAAAACTGGAGAAAGATGACCCTCAAAAAGAGTTGGAGTTCGATGTAGAATGTGCTTTGGAAGAAGATCCTTCCACCCGTTTAGATTCATGGTGGGAATGGAATCTCTCTATGTTAAATTTTTATTTGGAACATCATGGACATCAAGAAACTCGTTCAATTACTAAAAGAGTATAAAGTTAATTTTGTAGTTATTGGAGCCACAGGAGGAGTAGCCCATGGTTACTCGAGGCTCACGAGGGATATTGATTTTTTTCTGGAACCCACCCATGAAAATTTTTTAAACGCTTTCCAAGCACTTGAAAAATTTGGATATGATCTTCAAGAAATTCCTATAGAAGAAGCTCTTCAAAAGAAGATTCTTTTTCGAGGCTATATATTAAGGACAGATATTCACCCTCACGTGACGGGTATTGATTGGGAAACTGTTTGGAAGAACAAAGTAGAATACACTTTACACGGTGAAAAAGTTTTTTTCGCTTCCCTCGATGACCTCATCCAAATGAAAAAAGCCGCCGGTCGGCCGAAAGATTTGGAAGATTTGCGGTATCTGGAAGAAATTAAAAGACAGTTAGAGAAGAAAAATCCCTAAAAACATCTTCCCCAATCCTTAATGTCACAAGACCCCGCCGCACAAACTCCATAATAACACCTGGACCGGAGGGGGTCCTTCCCACTGCATTTCTTGCCATCCGGCAACGGTGAATTAATTCTACCGGCTTGAGGATCGCATTTATCCCTTGTACAGGGGTTTCCATCATCCACCCTTAAAGGCCGACCGGCAAGACAAGCTCCACTTCCATTACAAGTTTCCAATCCGTTACAGAGATCATTATCTGCGCAAGAAGTGCCGCGCGACAAATTCACCAACTGAAATTGTCGGGTCTGAGAGTTGCAGGCCCATCTTTGACAAGAGCGAAGGGGCAAAGCAGCAGGCACACCGGAACAAGCCGAGGCTATTTTTACAACAAAGGCATCGCTATTTCCTCTTAATGCGTTGCCGTTGGAAAGAGGATTCACGACATAGAAATCAGAAGAATAAGTCTTGCCAGACACATAAGCATTTTCTTGTGAATCTACTGCAATCCCCTCACCATCATCATAGCCAGAACCTCCCAGATAAGTGGAATACATCAATTGCCCATTCGCATTTAACTTCGTGACAAAACCATCTCGCGGACCTCTTAAGGCCCCTCCATTTGGCAAAGAGTTCGACACAGGAAAATTGGGGGATCTCGTATTTCCTGTCAGATACATATTCCCCAAAGGATCCACCGCAATCTCTGCACCGGAGTCATTTCCCGAACCTCCTAAATAAGCGGAATAAACCATTTGACCATTTGGATTTAACTTCGTCACAAAAGCATCCCGATGTCCTTGAAGACTTCTTCCATTCGGAAATGGATTGGGGGTGGTAGGAAAATTAGTAGATTCTGTATCCCCGATCAAACACATATTTCCTTGGGGATCCAGAGCAATACGTGAATATTGTTCATCGTCTGTACCGCCAAGATAAGTAGAATAGAGCAACTGACCATTGGCATCTAATTTTGTCACAAAAATATCGCGACGCCCTTTAAGAGTGTCTCCACCATTAGGCAAGAAATTCAAAGTGGGGAAATCAGCAGACTCTGTATAACCTGTCAGAAACATATTCTGGGATGCATCTGCTCTAATACCTTCTCCGTAATCATTTCCTGTTCCTCCCAGGTAAGCAGAATAAACAACCTGGGCATTTGAATTTATTTTCGTCACAAAAACATCTGAGCCTCCATGAGTCCCACCACTCGTACTCCCTATCACATATACATTTCCTTGGGGATCGAGGGTGACATCTTTACCCGAATCCAAATTTGAACCTCCCAAGTAAGTGGAATAAACCAATTGCCCACTGGCATTTAATTTTGTGACAAAGGCATCTCGAGTCCCTTGCAGAGCTCCACCATTGGGAAACGGATTCGAAACCGGAAAATTGGAAGACCGTGTATAGCCCGTTATATAAGCATTGCCTTGGGGATCTACGGCAATCGCTTCTTGATCTTCAAAATCAGAGCCACCCAGATAAGTGGAATATACAATCTGATAATTTGCATTCATTTTTGTGACAAAAACATCTTCTCCTCCGCCAATCGCATTTCCGTGAAAAGCTTGACCATTCGGGATTGGATTTAAAGTGGGAAAGTCGAGAGAGTTCGTGCCTCCCGTAAGATAGATATTCCCCTGAGGATCTACAGCAACATGGGTATAAAAACTCTCATCCCCCGAACCTCCCAGATAAGTGGAGAATTCTAAACTAGGATCGATAATTAATTTTTGACTAGAATCATATTGCGCAACTTGAAAAGCGACATGATTTTTTTCTTTGAGAATGAACTTTCCGGCAACAGGTTTTTTATTTCCTGCTTGTTCTTGATAAATGATGGGGGCTTTTTGAATGATCTTTTTCCCCTCTGCCATTGTTAAAATCAAATCCCCCTGCTCATCCAACTTCATTTCTTTTGCGCCCTGAAAAGCAAACTCTACCTGAGAAAGGTCTGCGCCGGGGTTCACCACCACATCGTATTCTAACTGCTTAGGATTTCCGTAAAATATTAAATCAATTCCCGAATACAATTGTTCATATTGGACTTTTGCAAAATGAGGCACATTTGTTTGCCACGCACTTTTTTCTTTCCCTCTAAAATAATGGCTCTTCCCCAAAAGGGTCTCCACGCCTTGCAGCAAGGCTCTCGGATTGCCACCTACAAAACTCATTTTAAGATTTTCAAAACGATTATCTTTTGAAGAATGTAAAGAAAGAATCATCCCTTCTTGGGTAAAATACATCCCATAACCTTTCCCCCGAGTTAAAAATTTTATTTTTGGATTGTTTTGATCTGAGTGAGATTCAAAATAGAGAGGAAATTTTTCAAGAAGAGAAAAATTTTGAGGAGAAACCCCTGAACTTTCTTTTGCCCCCAGCCCCACCAGCAAGGTTAATAAAAGCAAAATTTTTATTTTTTTCATAATCTCTCCCTCTATGAATTAATCTTTGGATCATACTCCCAAATAATGACAGGATTTGGGAGTATAGTTAATAATTATAAATAAATTATAAAAATCGAATACTTATATGTAAAATAACATTCGCATATACCCCTGCCGCCACATCATCCATTACTACTCCCCATCCTCCCTTGAGTTGATGCTCCAGTTTTCGAATGGGAAAAGGTTTCCAGATATCAAAGAGGCGAAAAAGAAGAAAGCCCGCAAGCGCCCATTTCCATTGAAAGGGGATAAAAAGCATCGTCACTAAATAGCCCGCGATTTCATCAATCACAATTTTTTGAGAGTCTTTTTGCCCAAAATAAATTTCGGCAAAACTCGCCACCCAAACGGCAAAGAAAATAAAAGTCACGACGGTTACAAAATAAATCACCGGTATGAACCCCAGGGCAACCCCTGGAGCCAAGATTCCGTGGCAAGCCACGGGGAATCGACCAAGCAAGGCTTGCCCCCCGAAGCAACGCGGAGGGGGATTGAAGGGAGAAAGGCCGTGAATCAGAAGATAGAAAAATAATCCCACGGCTGTTCCATAAGTTCCAGGCAGCTTCGGCAAATATCCGACTCCCCCACCGGTTGCAAAAAAGAGAATGATTTTTTTCATGCATTTACCAGAACAGTTTTTAAATTGACTCTCTACAAAAATCCTTTTAATTTCTCCTTTCTCAATTAAGAAAGGAATCCACAATGAAAAAAGTTTATTTTTTAATTCTACCTCTTCTTCTTCTCTCGGCTTGCAAGTTTCTAAAACCTTCTGGCATTGATAAAACTTTAAATGAAGGAAAGCCTCTCGTGCGAGTGGGAGATGAAAAAATTCATGAAGGTTACCTTGATCTTTTACAAAGAGTAAACCCCGGAATTAAGGCCCAGCTTGAAACCCCCATGGGTAAGAAGCGTTTGATTGATAACCTCGTGGAACAAGAACTTTTTTATCAGGAAAGTGTCAAACGAGGACTCGACAAACGCCCCAGTGTCATCGAAAAGGCCGATCTTTATAAACGAGTGATTATTGCCCAATCTTTGCTCGATGATGAACTCGAAAAAAAGGCGAAAGAATTTTATGACCAAAATAAAGACAAAGAATTTGAAAGAGTAAAAATATCACAGATCTTTTTCTCGAACGTTCCCAAACTTCCCCCTCCTCTTCCTGGCAAAATGCCCAGTTCTCCCACGGAAGAAGACAAGAAAAAAGCGGATGAAGAAGCCGCAGCCAAAGCCAAACAAGCCTACGATCGCCTGCAAAAAGGAGAGGCTTGGGCCAGCGTTGTGAATGAAATGAGTGATGATAAAGGTTCAGCGGCCCATGAAGGCGATATGGGTTATCTCACGCGAGCGGATCGCCGGATTGAGCGATTGGATTATCAACCTTTGATCAACGCTGCCTTTGCTCTTGCAAAAGGGGCTTATTCACAACCCATTCAGGCAAAAGATGGATGGCACATTATTCAGGTCACCGAAGAAAAACAGATTCAACCCTATAATGATGTCGCCATGTCGATTAAATTCAAAGTGCGGGGAGAAGTAAAAAACAATCTCATGGCGGAGCTTAAAAATAAAATGAAGGTGCAATATCTGGATGTTTCTTTGGTGGAATCGATGCCCGCGATGCATCCTCCAATCCCCATGCCAGAGAGTGCTCCGAAGGCATTGGAGACAAAGCCTGCGGAATCGAAACCGGTGGAGAGTAGGCCTTTAAAATAGGTTATCCATTTTTGTCTTTCAATTTTTTTAACAGATTCGGATAATCTTTTCCAAATTCTTTTTGGAATCGTTCGTTCAACTCCCAAAAGGAAAGCCATTCTTGAAGGTAAAGCAAGTCTAAGCGGTATTCACAATTCTTAAGAACATTTTCAATATCCAGAAGATCTTGCCTACGATTGGCAATCAGCTTCAAAATGATGAGATCTTCTGGGGTACAAATTGGCACTTCAATTTCGAACATTTCTATTTTTTGAGCACGTTGAATCACCCAGTGCTGATATTCCACTTCGGCTAAAATAATATCTGCAATGAAATGAAGTTTATCTTTTTGAATGACCTGGAACTGACTCGTTCCTTTCTTTTCTAGAATTTTAAAACCCGATTCTGTAAACAAATGGAGAAGCGGTTTTAAATCACCTGTTCTGCTCACCACTGTAAAATCTATATCTTTTGTATAACGCGGTTCTCCCCAATAACCCGCAGCTACACCGCCTATGAGACAATAGGGAATTTTGTGCGATTGTAAAAATTGGTTCAGCAAAATAAAACTTTCAATCAAATGTGCTTCAATGGTTTTCATGAATTTTCTTAAACCGGCTTAAAGGAGTTTCCTCGGGAGGAGGAAACATTTCATTTTTATTTTTAGATCTTAATTCTTTTTGAAAAATCCTGGCTTCTTCCAGAAAGTTTAAAAGGGCTTCCCCTTTTTTTTTCTGCAACTTCTGGGGAGAAGGGGAATAGCGCGCAAGAAGATACAAGCAATACTGATTAAGGCTTAAACCCTGCTCAACAGCAGCCTCTTTGAGCTCACGATGTAAAACTCGAGGAATACGTAACGGCATTTGAAAAATAGGTGAACTCATATTGCTATCATATATGATAGCAATAAATTGTCTAGCTTGAATTCAATGAAACCTCTTCAACACCTTCGGAGAAGGTTTGTCAGAGATATGAATTTCGGAAAGTTTGTTGTTGATAAATTCCACGATTACATCGTCGTAATAACAAATTGTTTTTTCTTCCAATTCTAATACTTCCCGGGGTTTTCCCAAAAGAGCATCGACTTCAGCCCGGGTCATTCCGCTATGAAAGAGCAGTGCCTGGGAAGGAGAGAGAGGAATCACCCCTTTTTGTTTGGCCTGGGTAGCAGGGTTGGGAATGGAAGCATCCAGTGTTTTCTTAACCGGCACCTTATCATAATTTTCGGCTTCAAGAAGTCCCCCGAATCCCTTCAACCATTTTTCAAAATTTTTGTCGGTGAGACACTCATCTTTTCCTTTGGGGATCACGAGCTCCAGAGTTCCCCTATCGGTTTCTTTGCCTTCTTCTGTTTTATTTTTTTTCAATGAAATCAATTTATATCTGATTTCTTTTTCTGAAATATTTTGTTTGGCCAACACCAACAAGTCTCCCACTTTAAAAGTGCCTGCACTTTTTGCACTGGGCTCAAGCGTTCCATCCTCTTTGAGAAAAACCAAAGAATAAGGATGAAGAAAAAGACCCAAATTCCAGGAAGGAAAATAATAAGGGACTCCTTCTTTCATCACCTGAAAAACACTTCTGACTTTTGAAGATTCCAAACGATAAGCCGCATTGAAAAGCCCCGAGTGATCTTCAGCAGGGCTCCATTGTTTAAAATAATTCTGGCATGATGAGTTCTCGGCAGCTTTCAGGGGAAAAGAAAATAAACAGAAGATCAAAAAAATGAAAAAATAAATTCTCATCGAAGGCTCATCACACGAGAAAGAGGAAACAAATCCTCTTTCATTTTCAATCCATCGGCATACCGAAGAAGAGCCTGATACATTCGGATCTCCACAAACAGGGCGGGCCTCCAGTGATCAAACTCAAAAATTTCCACGGCTTCCCCTTTTTTAATTTTACTCCAATCCGGAGCCTGGCGCACAGGAGGCTTGCGAAGCCGTTCTGCGGCAACTGTTTCATTCTGATTTTTCCACTCTCCATAAAATTTCACCCGATACAAATCTTCATCCAGAAGCTTTTCAATTTCTGCCTTAAACCAGACACCTTTCCAAAGCACTTCAACAGCCTGTCCTGGTACAAAAGATTCGGCCTTTAAGGAAAAAGGCAAAAGAAAAAAAAGACAGATCAAAAATAAAACAAAAAATTTGGATCTTATTTTCATAAGTTCTCGCTTTTAGGGATTAAAAAGGGAGTCTGTCCAAAAACCAATTGTTCTCCTGGAAAAAGATGGGAGGGAAAACAAAATTGTTTCGCATCAAAAACATACACATTCGTGGAACCCAAATGATAACTTTGTTCGTGTTGTCCCACCGCCACTTCTTCCCCCACCTGGACATGCATTTCGGTTGAAAACACATTGGTTGCTGCCACATAAACCGTTGCAAACGGGCCTTGCAAGGTTTCTTTCACCAACACATCCCTGGCATTCAAGGTAAGATAATGCACTCCCGAGAAACCTTCCAGGTCTTTTTCATTCCAAATTTCAGGGGCCACTGTCCAGGCAGAGCCTGGAATTCTCTCATGAAAAACCACCTTACCGGCAAAGGGGCTATGGCCCAGATGATAATCTTTGGGGCTTAAATAGGTGATCACCACTCCCACTTCTGCAGGAAAATAAGAAAAAGCTTTTCCCAAAAGGTCTTTCAAAGAAACTTTTTCTCCCTTGATAGACAGCATCTGGTCTGATTTTCCACGAGCCAAATAAATCACCTGGCCTTCTGCGGGAGCAGCCCCAGAATAGAATGGAGGCATCTTCTTAAAACGCCGAGTAAAAAATTCATCAAAATTTTTATAAAAATCGTTCCCGGTCTTCGACTCAAAACGTTTTCGATCAATCCCCATAAAAAAAACAAAGGGAACAATCAAAAAACGGGAAAATGAAGAGCAAACCAGGCGCCCCATCCACAAAGAAAAACGGACGGGATCAAAAATTTTGTAAAAAATTTTGAGCCTCCAAGAAAGACCTTTCTTGGGGCTCACCGACCACACAAAAGATTTTGGGAATCCATCTATTTCCAAAGACGGCTCCCAGATTTTGTATTCAGTTCCTTCACGATGAAACTTTTGGAAAATTTCCATCTTTCAAATTGCCTTTCCTTCTTTAATAGGGATAATAGGAAAAATATTTTCAACCAAAAAGGGGGAGCTATGATTCATATCGGTTTATTTTTACTTCGAATCGCTTTGGGTGTCATCTTTATTGCACATGGAGGACAAAAGGTTTTGGGATTATGGGGAGGGCCGGGAATGGAAGTTTTTGCACAACATCTTCAGACCCTGGGCATCCCTCCTGCCATGGCTTATGTGTCTGCCTACACCGAATTTGTCGGAGGAATTCTCCTTGTCCTGGGATTCGCCACTCGCTTCGCGAGCTTAGCCATCGCCATCAATATGATCGTAGCCACTTGGAAAGTGCATTTAGTCAATGGCTTTTTCATCAATTGGTTTAATGTGGAAGGCAAGGGGCATGGTTATGAATTTAATCTCGCCTTGATCGCGATGGCTTTATGTCTCGCTTTTACAGGAGCGGGGAAAATTTCACTGGATGTGGGGGCCAAGATTTGCCCGTTTGAAAAGAAGTGCTGTGGGAGTTCTTAATTACCCTACTTCCTCACCAAAGGACTCAGCAACTCCTCCATATAAGCAGAATTCAAATCCGGATTCCCCTGCCCGTCTTTCACCAAAAGATCCAGCACTGGAGAAAGATGAGAGGCTCGTGGAAGAGTGGAAGTATTTAAAAGAGAACTCAAATGAACGGAATAATCGGAATGTGGAATTGGCTCCCATTGCCCTGAAGTCAAAGAAAGATCGGCTGTCGTCAAAATATCTTCCAGATCTTGCAAGGTGGTTCTCGAAAAACGCCAATGAAGCCAACGGTCTGCAAGACTGTCAGATGCGTTAGCATTTAAAAAAGATCGAAAAGAGGCAAATCCATCCTTCATTAAAGAAGCATGCCCCACAATATTTAAAGCGGCCGAAGGGAAAAGATCTCCAAATCTCAAATCCCCCACTCGGGTATGCCCATTGATGTCGGTATAAAAAGAATCTGTAAGAGGCCAGGCGGGGAAACGATCAAAACCCCATTCATATTCGAAAACAGATTGTAAAAGATAAGAAATGGCGGCCGTCGTAAATTCAAGAAATTGAACATCTTTCAAGGTCACCCTGATTTTATCAGAAGTGCCAAAAAAACTTTTTTCCAACTCATCTTCGCTCAAAGACTCCGTCACACTTGTTAAACAGGCATGCACCCCTTCCAGATCTGCACCCAACTTTTTGACACGAGTATTTAAAGTCGCTGTGCTTACCTGATGGGCAATCAAGTTTCTTCCCCAACCGGTAAAAACATTTTCCAAAGTAGAAGCCTCGGATGCAGAGGCGAGAAACAAATCTCCAAAAACAAGTTTATGTTGAGTCAATAATTGGGAAAGGGGTTTTTGACGCAATTCTTTAAAAGTTGCCGGGCTATAACCCAGCATCTTGGCCAATTCAGTCGTGTTCTCTGAAAAATAGACCTGTAAAAATTGGCTGACGCAGCAACGAAGGGCACTGGCTGTGTCTTCACTGTCTTTGGACTGAAGCCCGCAATACTGGGTTTGCGCGCAGCTTAAATCTCCATCTTCCACACAGGCCACTGCTCGTTGCTGGGAAATAGTTCCTAAGGATGTATCTTCATTTTTGGGAATATCTGAAGAAGAACCACAAGAAATAAAAAGAAATGAAAAAAGAAAAACCCCGAAAAAATTTTTCTTCATACCCACCTCCCCCTTAATTTTTGATTACACTAAAAGTTATCGGTACGTCGAGAGTAAAGTTGCTAAAAATTTTAAGACTCAGTATAGAATGCGACACTTTATGGATAAAATCGTCATCAAAGGGGGAGAAAAGCTCAAAGGCAGGGTAAAAATCTCTGGATCGAAAAATGCGGCTTTGCCCATTATGGCTGCGACTATTCTTTCTTCGGGTTGGAATGAAATCCGTAATCTTCCGGATCTCCGAGACATTCAAACCATGTCCCGTCTGCTAGAAAACTTGGGATTAAAATCTCAAATTTCGAGGCACCGCGTCAAAATTCACACGAATGGTTTCAAAAACCATATTGCTTCTTATGATCTCGTCAAAACCATGCGAGCTTCCGTGCTGGTTTTGGGTCCATTGCTGGCTCGTTTGGGAAAGGCTCGCGTTTCACTTCCCGGCGGATGTGCCATTGGCGCACGCCCGATTGACCTGCATCTGAAAGCGTTGGAAGCCATGGGCGCCCAAATCAAAATTGAAGGAGGTTATGTAGAGGCTTCTTGCGATCGACTGAAAGGAGTTCCCATAGAGTTTGGTACCGTCACGGTCACGGGAACTGAAAATATCATGATGGCTGCGACTCTTGCCGAAGGCACTACCCTGATTCACAACGCAGCCCAAGAACCTGAAGTGGTCGACCTGGCTCTTTTTCTCAAACAGATGGGAGCGAAAATCCAGGGCGAAGGAACTCCCACAATCAAAATTGAAGGCGTAAAGGAATTAAAAGGCACTCGCTACGAAGTCATGCCCGATCGTATTGAAGCCGGTACTTTTATGATCGGAGCCGCGATGACTCAGGGAGATATTTTGATGGAGGGGATTTCGCCTGTTTACCTCCAAGCTTTAATCGATAAGCTCAAAGAAGCAGGAGTAAAAATAGAAAGCACTTCGAAGGGATTACGAGTAACAGCCCCCAAGAAAATAAAAAGTGTGGATGTTGAAACAGCTCCCTACCCTGGATTCGCCACGGATTTTCAAGCTCAATTTATGGCTTTGATGACTCAAGCGGATGGCACTTCACAAATTGTAGAAAATATTTTCGAAAATCGTTTTATGCATGTAGGCGAACTCATTCGAATGGGAGCTGACATCAAAATAGAGGGGAACCGGGCTTTCATCAAAGGCCTCCCTTCTCTTTCAGCCGCTCCCATTATGGCGACCGACCTTCGCGCCTCTGCTTGCTTGGTACTCGCAGGCCTTGCGGCGGAAGGGATTACCGAAATTTCCCGCGTTTATCACATCGACCGTGGTTACGAAAAAATAGAAAAGAAATTTCGCAAACTGGGGGCGAAGGTGAAAAGGGTAAAGGTAAAATATTAATGCAACTTCTCAAAACCACCGACAAAAATTTTAAAAAAGATTTCCAAAAAATTACAGAACGCGGAACTTTATTTCCCCGTGAAGTAGAGCAAACCGTTGATAAAATTATTTTGGCGGTTCGTCGTCAAGGCGACAAAGCTCTTTTCAGTTACACAAATAAATTCGATGCCTGGAAAGTTCATCCCCGAAATATTGAAGTGACGCCGGCTGAAATCAAAAAAGCTTACGGCCAAATTTCAAAAGAAGAATTGAATGTTCTCAAACTGGCTGCAAAACGCATTCAAGATTTTCACAAGCATATCCACTTAAAATCGTGGCAATTCAAAAAAGACGGAGTGTTGCTCGGACAAAAAGTGACTCCTTTAAATCGCGTGGGGATTTATGTTCCTGGCGGAAAAGCGGCTTATCCCTCCAGTGTTTTGATGAATGCAATTCCGGCGAAAGTGGCCGGCGTTCAAGAAACACTCATGGTCACTCCTTTCCCTCAGGGAATCAGCAACCCTTATGTTTTAGTCGCTGCGGATTTGGCGGGAGTCCATAAAATTTACAAAATTGGCGGGGCTCAAGCGGTGGCCGCTTTGGCTTATGGAACAAAAACCATTCCTCGCGTGGATAAAATCGTCGGCCCTGGAAATATTTATGTCGCCACCGCCAAACGCAAAGTTTTTGGGCAAGTGGCGATTGACATGATTGCTGGGCCTTCGGAAGTGGTCGTGATTTGCGATGGAAAAACAAATCCGGATTGGATTGCTGCGGATCTTCTCAGTCAGGCGGAACATGATGAAGAAGCTTCAGTAATTCTTTTAACTTGGGATACAAGCTTCATTGAGAAAGTAAAAACATCCCTGCAAAAATTCTTGAAAGATTTGCCTCGGGCTTCCATCGCTGAGCACTCTCTACAAAAACATGGAGCTTTTATTCTGACTCGCAATGCCAATGAAGCTGTAGAACTTTCCAATGAAATTGCCCCCGAGCATCTGGAGCTTTCGGTTAAAGATGCCAAAACACTTTTGCCAAAAATTCGCCATGCCGGCGCTATTTTCTTGGGGCCTCTCACGACGGAATCTTTTGGAGATTATCTGGCGGGCCCCAACCATGTGTTGCCCACGAGCGGAACAGCGCGTTTTTCTTCTCCTCTTTCGACTTTGGATTTTCTAAAGTTTTCGAGTGTGATTGAGTGTGATGCTCAGGCTGTAAAAAAACTAGGGCCTTCCGTGGTGCAACTTGCGGAACTAGAAGGGCTTACTGCCCATGCCCTCGCGATGAAACTCCGGATTTAAGAGAGATTGATACTGTATCTCCCCTTTTGATTTTGAGTAACCTCACCGCAGAACCTTGATTCAAGCTGATCTCCAAAAAGCTTGAACTTCCAAAAATAAGAAACGGTTTTTTCTTCAGGCCTTCAGCATAATGAGTTTTGAATTCACTCCATATTTTTTTGCCCACTTTTACGGAAAATTGAAGTGAAGGAAAATATTGAATCAGAAAATCTTTTGCAAAATTCGTAATCGCATTTCCAAATCGGTCGATGGAAATCACTTGGCCAATAATTTCTTTGTTTTTTATCTCGGGGAATAGATCTTCCAACTTTTGATAATCCAAAATCGGCAATCCAAAATCTTCAATCAAAACTCCCTGACTGAGATGCGCCGCCACCGGTGCAAAAATGTCACGCCCCTGAAAAGTTCCCCCTACTCCCCTCTCCCCCGTGGGGAGAGGGTCAGGGTGAGGGGAAATAAAATATTTGGAATTTGTGAGATGAATTATTTTCTCTATTTTCTGCTCCGCCAACACCAACGTAAACAATCCATTATCCGGCCCCACAAAATAATAATCCTGGGTTTTCACCAAAATGGCTTTGCGCTCACTGCCTACTCCGGGATCCACCACGGCAACAAAAATAGTCCCTTTGGGAAAATACCGATAAGCCTGATAAAGAACCACGGCCGCTTGAACACGATCAAAGGCTGGAATGTCATGAGTTAAATCGATGAGCGGCACTTGAGGAGCAATCGTGCTGATGACTCCTTTCATGACAGCGACGTAAGAGTCGGCGGTTCCAAAATCGGTGAGGAGGGCGATGGGCATAGATAAAATTGAGTCTCCTGATAATATTACCCTCAGGGCATTTTATTTTCCCTTCAAAGCTTTTTGAGCTTTGTTGCTTGTTAAAAAATTTGATTTGGAAACCACAGATCGCCCCAATCGCTTTTCTAATTCTCGGCGAGCACCACCTGCAATCTCACCACCCGCTTTGGCATCACTTTTAAGTTTTGTCAGTCCCTTGGAATCTTCATTTTTGTGAATTTCCGTCGTAGAACGTTCACCCAACATTGTAAAAATGAGTTCAAAATCGTCCATGTGGTCGCGTAGATTCTCTCGTTTAAGGCCTTTGAGATTTTTATACTCAGAGGGAGTGACACCAAAGGTGGCTTTTGAAACTTCTGCTGTCAGAATTTCGTAGTCTTTTTGTTCTTGTGCGCCACGTTTTTGCCATTCGTCCGTGAGTTCTTCACGGATGGTAATGCCACGCATGCGTTTCTCGATCCAATCTTCGGGATAGCCCTTCAGTTTATAGAGCAGCCTTGTGCGTTTGGTAGCCAACTCAGGATTTTCAATTTCTTGAACTCTTTCATAACCAACTTTGGCCAGCCACCGTTTGAATGGTTCGGCTTTGGGGGATGGGATGGATTGGATGATGCGAAAGATGCCTTCGGTATTTGCGCAGTCTGTTTCACGCATTTTTCCATCGGAAGCTTCTAATTTCAACTGTCGACAAAGTGTCGACAGTTCAATTCCATCATCGGATTTAACCCTCTGTTTCATTTTAAACCAATAATCCCGAGGGTTAGTGCTGTCCGTCAGCACGCTCACAACATCGATGACCGAAAAAAACCATTCGTTCTCATAGAGAATTTTACGGATTTGCTTCCCTTTAAAAATTGCGATTTTGGTTTCCATATTTGCTAAATCTTTGGCCAATATCGTTTACCCAGCTGAACATGAATATTAGAAATGCCCCACGGCTGATTTTTTTCAGAACCAGATATTTTATTTTCTGATTTTTTAGTAATCATTAAAGAACCGACTTCAAATACATCATTTGTAAACGTCAATGGTGGAATAATGCTCGCCAAACGCTCGGCATCATTATCTGCTGTATGTTTGCTAGACCAGGCAAAGTGGGCTGCAACTTTATCTCTAAAAGCCAGCACCGCTGGAATTACTTGTTCTACATATTTAGAAGGTAAAGGCCGATTGGCATCTTGTCTATAAGCTATTGCACCGACGGTCCTGACGTATTGACATGCCGAAACTGCATACCAGTGGAATAAACAAGTTAATAAGCCTTTTGGCACATCTTCCAATCCTGGTGCATTGCCAATCAAGGCAATCTTGTATTTTCCATCTGGGTTCACTTTTTTTCGTACAGCTTCTTCACATCTCTGCATTTGATGGAATAAATAATCAAGTCCCTGGCGCAAATAAATAAGCGCCCAATATTCATTGGCCGGTTCACGATATACATCTCCAGTGACTTTAATTTCATCAATATAATCAAGTACTGTTTCGGATTTCACTACCATTTATTGACTCAGCTCTAATTCCTATCAGGCTACCCTCGGAAAGCCAACGATATCATGCTTAAAAAACATTGCGCCCCCAACTGAACGCTTTTCGAACCGCGTGCGCTGACTTCGCTATTGCCTTTTAGTTATTTTTCTTCTTATCAGAGTTTGAAATGTTTTTAAGTCTTCTTCAGATTTGAAGCACCTCTTGGGTATAATTGAGTACGCTCCTCCGTACATCAACAGAATTAAATTATTATCTTCCACCACATCTGTGTATAAATCCCATTTCAAATTTGAGTCGATGGAGGGGGTCTTAAAATGGATACCCTCCTCAGAAAAAGTCAGCTCGTTTTTTTCATGAAACTTCGGTGTTCTTTTAAAACGATAACGGATAACAAAAGGCGCGATTGATAAAAAATTAAAGTATTCCAAGGGAGCTAGGACAAACCATATGGTGGTCCACCATCGTATACCCACGGTTGCCAGAAGAAAAATTCCGAAAAGAATAAGAATCGCCGCCACAATGCGGTCGGCGTTCGCCCAACGCGAACGTTTCGAATAACTTAACCGTTCGGCTTTAACGTGGTCCTCAACGCAATGGTTAATTTCAATTGTGATGGGGGTTTCCATACGTAATTCGTTCACGTTTTTCGTTCTTCGGGTCCCGCGATGCGGGATATGCGCCCAGCAAGATTCGAACTTGCGACCTTTGGTTTCGTAGACCAACGCTCTATCCAACTGAGCTATGGGCGCGTTTTTTTACACGGAGGAAGGGGGATTCGAACCCCCGGTAGAGCTTTAGACCCTACAACGGTTTAGCAAACCGCCGCCTTAAGCCACTCGGCCATCCCTCCAAAAATTTGCGGCAGCAAATTTTTCCCGAAGAACGAAAAACGTGAACGATATTGCCGCAAATTTTGTTCTTCGTTTTTCGATCACGTTCTTCGGGCCACAGACAATAAAAAGATCTACAAAAATGTAAAGATTGGGTTAAAACATTCTTTACGAATGAGAGCAAGTGCTTTAGAAAGTGAAGATTTTATGGCAATCGACGCGGCTGGGCACCGATAATATTTCTTTCCGCCTGTTCCAGTTCGCTAATCTGCACCGTAAAATTTTTCTTCTGACCTTTTCGGATGACCTCCAAATTCGCCGAAGAACCCACAGGAGTTTGAGAAACCTGCAAAGGAAGATCGTGAGAACTTTCGATCGGCTTGCCATTATAGGCCACCACTACATCTCCCGCCTGAAGACCCGCTTTTTCAGCAGGCCCACCGAGGTAAACCGCGGCAACGAAAGCGCCCTTGTCTGTTTGCAAACCCAAAGATTTTACAAGAGCTTCTGTAAGATCTTGAATCCCCACTCCCAAATAACCCCGACTGACCCGACCTTTTTGAATGAGTTGAGGAATCAAGTTTTTAGCAATATCAATGGGAATCGCAAAGCCAATGCCCTGGCCACTCGCAACAATGGCGGTATTGATGCCCACCACCTCGCCACTCAAATTAAAAAGTGGGCCACCCGAATTGCCGGGATTAATCGAGGCATCGGTCTGAATAAAATTATCATAAGGTCCTGCCCCGATCACACGACCCTTGGCAGACACAATGCCGGCAGTCACTGTTTGTCCGAGCCCAAAAGGATTTCCCACGGCGATGACCCATTCGCCAATTTCCAAAGCATCAGAATTTCCCAAAGACACGGTGGGGAAATCACCCCCCCCTATTATCTTGATAACCGCGATATCTGTCTTGGGATCGTTTCCGACCACTTGGGCGCTGAATTTTCTTCCATCCGAAAGTTTTACATCAATCTTGTCTGCATTTTGAACCACATGACTATTGGTGAGGATCGTGCCGTCTTTATGAATGATAAAACCCGTGCCCAAGCTATTCTGGCTGTAATTGCGGGGAGCTCCAAAGTACTGCCCAAAAAAATCCTCATCGGGATCTTGTCCACGAAAGGGACGAGGCATAGGGCGAGCCTGCACAACATGAATACTACCAATATTGACAACCGCAGGCTTCACACGTTTTACCATTTCGGTGAGGGACGGGAATCCCATGACCCCATTTTTAGAAGGACTCACACTCGAAGAATGCCCGGAATCTACCGCAAAAAAAAGGCCCATGATGGCAGAGAGGGCAGCAGTGAAAATCAATATTTTCGCAGAATATTTTTTTTTCATCCTTTCTTTTTCTCCTCTACAAAACGAAATCTTAAATCGGATAAAACCACCTCTAAAAGTTGTTTTTCTTCGGGGCTCAAATTGCCTTTTGTTTTTTCAACCAGCATGCCCAATAACTCAATCGTCTGCTCAGCTTGTCTTAGATCCCGCTCCACTTTTCCGGTAAAAGGATTGGGAGAAATCCCCAAAGCCATTTGGACTGAACCCGCAAGAGAAAGAACAAAACCCGCAAAATCAACCTCTGGAAGTTTTTCTTCAGGAGAGGATGTCTTTTCTTCTGCCACGGCATCTTTCTCAGTTCCATCCACATTAAAGCGGCGATGGTCTTTTATCTTGATTTCATTTTCGTCTTCTTGTTCTTTTTCTTGAGACATAGGGAGTTCCTCCAACGTAAAAAAGTTTTTTAGGTTTAAAAAATAATCACCTCATTTAAAAGAGTCAATAGTCCTCCTTCAAACTTCTCATTTTTTTAATCCCCGAACGATGATGCTTATCTTGCAACATTTTTTCTTTGGCCCGCCGGGACCTGCGGCGTTTTTGGCGGCGGATTTTTTCCCGTTTTTGTTCCAGGGCACTTTTTTCTCCCAGGATTTTTTGCTCGAGCTTTTCACATAAAATTTTACGGGCGTAGTAGCGATTGAGCGCTTGAGAGCGGGTTTTTTGGCATTTGACTATGATAGGGGCTCGCGTGGCATCAACCCCCTCAACGGCTATCGCCTTAGGGTAATAGGTAAGCATCACACAGGTGGAGACCTTGTTGACATTCTGCCCACCCGCGCCTGAAGAACGCACAAAACTTTCTTCCAATTCTTCTTCTCGCAAATTTAATCTTGCAAATCGGGCTTCCAATTCTTTTTGCTTTGAGGGAGAAACAGAAAAAGTTTTCATAGAAAATAATATGACCGAAACTTGGAACATTTTAAAATTACTGCAATGGACCCTCGACTACTTCTCGCATCGAGGCATTGAAAATCCTCGTCTCGACGCAGAACTTCTGATCTCGTATGCCTTAAATTCGTCCCGAGTTCAACTCTACACCCAGTTTGATCGTGTTTTGGAACCCGAAGAACTCAAAAAAATAAAAGAACTGATCAAGCGCCGAGCCTTACGCGAGCCGCTGGCTTATATTCGAGGAGTGAAGGAATTTTATTCTTTGGAATTTATCGTAAGCCCTGCCGTGCTGATTCCTCGACCAGAGACAGAATTGTTGGTGGAAGAAGTGTTGAAAAATCCCCCCAACCCCCCTTTATCAAAGGGGGGCGAAGGGGGATTTAAAATTCTCGACCTCGGCACCGGCAGCGGTTGTATTGCCATCACTCTCGCCAAACATCTTCCCCAAGCGCAAATTTGGGCGATGGATATTTCTGCGGATGCCCTGGAAATTGCAAAACTCAATGCCAAAAAACATGGGGTTGAAAATCAAATCAGTTTCATTCAGGGGGATATTCTGCTTCCTGAAATACAAAAAGCACTTCCCCCTTTCGATCTCATCATTTCCAATCCTCCCTATATTCCTTCGGATCAAATCCCAGGCCTTGCTCCCGAAGTCATCTATGAGCCCAAACTCGCCCTCGAGGGAGGCCCCGACGGGCTTCATTTTTATCAACAAATTTCCCTCTTTTCAAAAACACATCTCAAACCCAATGGCTGGATTATTTTGGAAATAGGAGAAAACCAAGCAGAGTCTCTAAAAACTCTCTTTCATGATGCAGGATTTGAATCCGTAGAAATTCAAAAAGATTTAGCAGGTAAAAATCGCCTTTTACTGACAAAACTGTAGTTTAAATGAACTATCCATCCCCATACATTTCTGAAATGAGCTCACGTAATTGGGAGACATGTTTAGAAGAAAGTTTATCGACTTCTTTTATTAAACGACTTTTACTAATCGTGCGAATTTGATCGACGGCAATTTCTGCCTTTTTACCGGCAGAGTTTATTTGAATCCGACTACGCCAATGAGGATGAATTTTAGTGGTTAAAGGACAAGCTACCACTGTTTCCAAAGCCTCATTCATTTCTTCCATACTCACAATCACCACTGGACGGGTTTTATTGATTTCGCTGCCACGGGTAGGATCCAAATCAGCAAGGTAAATACTGTAACGCTTAAGAATCATCTAAACCGTCCCCAAGTGTGATCTCCCAATCAGACCAGTGTTCTTTTTCAAGGGCCATTTCCTGAAAGGTTTGTTTCCAGGATATTTTTTTATCTTTTCTCTTTTGAGGACGCAAAACAATCTCATCGGACCTTTCTTCCATGATTACTTTTCCTTCAATATGATATCGTTTCAGGGTTTTGGCTGGAAGGCGTACCCCCCGAGAATTGCCTATTTTTGTGATGCTAAGCTCTGTAAGACGCATGTGACTACAGTAATTACATCTTAAGATGAACGCAAGAGTTTTTTATTCTGATCCTTCAAAAAAAAAAATCCGCAACTCTTTTAGAAAGCACCCGATAAATCACTTTGAGTCAATTTTCTTAAAAAGGAGAAAACAAATGGCTGCAATTGAAAATAATACAGTTCGAATTGATATTAACCAAGATGGCTTACCCGATGAAGTCACCTTTGATTCTCCGGAAATCGCTCAATCAGTTAAAAATTGCCATTACAGCACACAAACTTCCGAGTCTTGTACGGCCTTCCTGAAAGAGCAAACTACAACAACCACTTGGCACAAACACATTACCGCTATCAAATTTAACCCAGGGACTCGCTGGGTATGGGGAAAACATGAAATGGATGGAAAAAGAGTCTTTCTTCCTACCGGCGACGAGACAGTAGGCCTTAGAGCCGTCACTCTTTCTGCTGAAAATGTCATCAGTATTTTGCCAAATGATTTAAATTGGGAAAGAGGACTAGATCGTCCAAAGAAAATCATCCCTCCTTTACTGAAGGGGTTTTTGGAACACAAAAGTAAAGTGGAAGAGCCCCTCAAAAATTCTTTAAAGAATAAAGACTATCCCCTCTTTGCTCAACAAATCAAATTTCTTGCTGGGAAAAAAGGACTTACCGACTTAAGCGACCTAGAAATACGACACTTGTATGAGATTGCAGTCGCCGCCTATCCTCAAGCAGAAAAGGAAAAACAAAAAATGGGTAATGAGGAAAGTACTTCTTACTTCCGTAGGATTGTCGACTCTACCGATCTTTCATTTGCTCTAGCTTATAAAATATTGGGTGTAGATCGAGCCGAGTTTCATAAAAGATTTGGGCAGGTTTCTTTCCCCGCTTTTACAGATTCTACTTTTGCTGATAAAGAACGGAGCTTTGAGATCCTTGCTGTTGCTACAGCCCCTGCTGTTGTGGTTGAAAATTTCAGCAGTGTCCCCATAGAGAAAATGGTGGTCTTACGGGTAGGAGAAACCTATACATTAAAAATTTCTAACTCGACCGATGGCTCTGCTACTACCGAAGCTTTACTGAGTGACCTTTCTTCTACAAAAGAGGGGGCCTCTCTTTATGGCTTCGATCTTGGCCCAAAGGGAATAAGGTATCTCACTGAACAGCAAGTAAAAAATCTGCTCGTTATAGCACCGGATGCTTCATAATTACTCTTTTGCCACGCCCTCCCCGCGAGGATCAGAAACTCCGTGCGCGAAGTGTGTATTCCAATTTATCTCAATCGCCTGAACATTCCCCCAGCTTTCTGAAGACTCGAGGTGAAATCCTTTCTTTTCAAATTTCTGAAGGATTAAAGAAGGATAGTTTTTTTCATAGCGGATCACATCGGGTTGATATTGATGATGAAGTTTGGGCTTGGCAATGGCTTCTTCCAAAGACAGGTGATGATCGATCAAATTCACCAACACCTGAAACACATTACTAATAATCGTCGGACCGCCAGGGCTTCCCAACACATACACCGGCTGTCCTTCTTTAAAAACAATCGTGGGGCTCATGCTAGAAAGCGGTCTTTTTCCTGCTGCCACCTGATTGACTGCTCCTTGCACAAGGCCAAACGCGTTGGGTGTTGGTGTGGTCGCAAAGTCATCCATCTGATCATTCATTAAAATTCCGGTGCCCGCAATTGTCACACACGATCCAAAAGGAAGGTTCAGTGAATTCGTCATCGAAACCGCATTCCCTTCTTGATCCACAAAACTCGCGTGAGTCGTGTTTCCTCCTTCATCACCCAAACCCATTCTTTCTTTAAAAGCAGATTTCATCGTGCGCATTAAAAGTTCAGCTTCTTTCCAAGATCCCCCACTGGCTAAAGTTTTTTTCTCCATTTCTTGGAACATTTTTGTGAGAAGAATTCCTCCCGAAGAAGGAAGAGGCATGAGCACCAACTCATAACCCCGATAATTTGTAAATAGGGGGGTTCTTTCTTTTACTTGATAATCCTTCAAATCTTTTAATCGGATGAGTCCCTGATTTTTTTTCATCTCATGATCAATTTTTTGGGCAATTCTACCCTGATAAAAAACCTCTGGTCCTTTTTTTGAAATGAGACGCAGCGTTTTTGCGAGATCTTTTTGGATGAGGGTTTCTTGGGCTTTGAGAGGAATTTCATTTTGAAAATAAATTTTTCGGGTGGAATCAAATCGCCTCAGGCATTCTTGGCGGCTTTGAATACGTTTTTCCAGAAGAGGAGAAATGTGGAATCCCTCTTCTGCATAGGCCATAGCCGGTTTCATCACTTCTTTTAAAGTTAAACTCCCATATTTTTTTAAAGCCTCCGTGAGTCCTAAAACTTCTCCCGGCACTGCGATCGCAGAATAACCCACCGTAGACGACTGATCCGCATAAGTGTTGGGATGAACCAAAAAAGGCGCCACTTCTCGATAATCTAAAATCACCGTTTTCTTTTCTGAGGAAAGGTAAATCATCATAAACCCTCCCCCGCCAATGCCTGAATTATGGGGCTCTACCACGCCCAAGGCAAATGCCGCGGCAACTGCTGCATCTACGGCATTGCCTCCCTTCTGATACATTTGAATTCCCGCTTGGGTCGCCAAGGAATGGGCGGTAACCGCAACGTTATTTTTTAAAGGGGAGGAAGGATTTGAAAAAACTGAAAAGGGAAAAAAGAAAAGAAAATAAAAAATAAGAAAGACTTTTGAAATAAGAGTCTTAAACATGTCGTGCAGAATTTAATGTGAAAGGATCTTATTTGACTAGTGAAAATCCTATTGTCTTTTCCCTCAAAGCTAATATAGCGTCCAGCATTTACATGGGGCTCGCGTCGCCCCCTCCATTGGCAAAGCCAATGGAGCCTCCCCCTCTCGCTCACGGTGTTCGCTAGAGGGGTTCTAATTCTTGTTTAGGAGATCTCTATGGCTGTGCCCGCACATCAGGCTTTTTCCATTGCGACTTATTTGTTGAAGCAAAAACTTTTGAGAAAAAAGAAATATCCCTTGAATCTCATGCTCGAGCCTCTGTTTCGCTGTAATCTGGCTTGCCCAGGTTGTGGGAAAATTCAATATCCGGACGAAACTCTCAAAAAACACATGACTGTCGAACAGGCCCTTCATGCCGCCGAGGAGTGTGGGGCACCCATGGTGACAATTCCGGGGGGTGAACCGCTGATTCATCCTGACATCGAAAAAATTGTACAAGGCTTGCTGCAGCAAAAGCGCTATGTCATCCTCTGCACCAATGCTTTGTTACTCGAAAGAAATCTTCATAAATTTAAACCGAATAAACGTTTTACTTTTAGTATCCATTTAGATGGTCATGGAGAACATCACGATCATTGTGTGGATCGTGCGGGCACTTATGAGATTGCCGTGAAAGCCATCCAAGCCGCTTTGGCAAAGGGATTTCGAGTCATTACCAACACGACTCTTTTCGAGGGAGCCACTCTTGAAAACTTGGCCCAAATGTTCGATCAGATGACCGAACTGGGCGTGGAAGGTTTTAGTATTTCGCCCGGCTATAGTTATGAAAAAGCCCCCGATCAAGACCACTTTCTCTCCCCTCATCGCACGCGTACATTTTTTAAAGAGTTGATGAACTACAAACGCACTCACAAAAAGAAATGGGCCTTCAGTAATAGTCCTTTCTACATGGAGTTTTTAGAAGGAAAACGCGAGTACGAGTGCACTCCCTGGGGCATGCCCGCCTATAATATTTTCGGATGGCAAAAACCCTGCTACCTACTCACCAAAGAAGGCTACGCCAAAACTTTTAAGGAATATATGGAAGCGACCGAATTCGAAAAATTCGGCCGTGGCAACAACCCCAAATGCGCCAATTGCATGACCCATTGTGGCTATGAACCTACCGCGGTGACGGATGCCCTTTCGGGTTTAGGGAAGATGATGGAGATGGGAAGAGCGACGATTGCGGCATCAAGGTAGATTCTACTTCGCCAACACCTCAAATTCCTTCAAATCAAAAGCCATGTCTGTTTGCTTAAAGATAGACTTCGCTTCATGGAGTAAACTTTTTCCTTCTGCATAGCGGGGGCTGATGTGTGTGAGGACTAGTTGTTTGACTTTTGCCTGACGCGCCACCTCTGCGGCTTGGCCGGTGGTGGAATGACCCCAGGTCGCAATTTCTTGGCGCAGACTTTCTTCGAAAGTCGCTTCATGGACTAACAAGTCCACTTCATACGCCAACTCAAGATCGCCCGCGCAAGGGCGGGTATCCAAGCAATAAGCCATACTTCTTCCCGGTCGTGGAGGGCCTACGATTTCTTCGGGCAAAATCACCTGGCCATTTTCTAAAATGATTTTTTCTCCTTTCACCAAGTGAGATCTCAGGGGACCAAAAGGGATATTCATTTTTTTTGCTTTTTCTTCGTCAAAATGACCGGGTCTATTTTTTTCCCGAAAGGCATATCCCCAACACTCGATGATGTGATCCAAAGAAGCGGTTTCAACTTGAAACTTTTTTTCCTCCCAAATAATCCCCGGCTCTCTGATCTCCACAATCTCCAAAGGAAAGCGAACCCACAAACATCTGAGCTCCTGCAAAACCTGAAGATATTTTTTGATTCCCCGGGGCCCAAATATTTTAAGAGGCGCCTCACGATCGCCCATACTAAAAGTGCCCAGCAAGCCGGGCAGCCCATTCACATGATCCCCATGCAAATGCGTGATGAAAATCGCGCTTAAATTTCCCCAATGCAAAGAAGATTTCGCGAGTTGGGTTTGCGCTCCTTCTCCACAATCAAACAAAAGAACTTCTCCTTCGTATTCCAAAGCACAGGCAGAAGCCATGCGAAGGGGAGTGGGACGGCCGGCGGAGGTTCCTAGAGTAATCACTTTCATAGGGACTTGTTAAAATAATCTTGCGCGCTTGACGAGAAAAATCATTCCCAGTAGAAAAGGTTTTCTTATGACCACCCCCAACCGGCTTCAACTGCATTGGAATGAAATCAAACCCCTGCTTTTAAAAAGATGGCCTCTGCTGACAGAATCCGATTTGAAATATATCGATTGTGAATTCGATCGCCTCGTGGAGATCGTGAGACAGCGCTATGATGGGCCTGTGGTCACTGTAAAAGAAGCGGATATTCGGCAAGAAGTGTTGGAAATGTTGAAAAAAATGGAATTGTAGTGGCATCCCGTATTGCGGGACGCCCCTACAAAATTTCTTCCCCTGCAATCACCTTCTTTATAATCTGTTCCGGATTCCCCCGCTGCACCACTTGTTGCACCACATTCTCAAGAGAAGTACCCCCCGGATTTTTCAAAACAATAAAATCCGCGAACTTTCCTTTTTCAAGTGAACCGATTTCTTTTTCCAATCCCAAAGCCTTGGCTCCTCCGCAGGTGGCCATGGTGAGCACTTCTTCGGCAGTCAGGGGCTGGGGATCTTGCTCATTCAATTTCAAGGCAGCGCGCATTTCTTCCCATAAAGAAAGAGAAGAATTACAAGCAATGCTTTCACTCCCCAAAGCGGCTGGGATTTTGTGGGCAAGAATTTTTCTGACAGGGGATTTTCCCAATTGAAGAGTGCTGTGAGCCCGTGGGCAATAAATCACAGAAGACCCAGAACGGGCAATCATCGCCAAATCCGTGGGCCCCAAGTGAACGCAACCCACCAAAGCGGGTTTTATTTCCAAAAAATCAATCGAGTTTAAATATTGAATGGGAGTTTTCTGGTAAGGGGGAGGCAAGGTTTCGCCCCAACCAATATAAGGAAATAAAATATTGGCAATATCTCCCTTCGAGTCATAAAAAAATTCCATCTCCGCAAAACTTTCACTGGTATGGATTTGCACGGGAACCTGCAATTGCTTCAAGTGCTGGTAAAAAATCTTGAGCAGATTTTTTGAAAGCGTATAGGGCGCATAAGGAGCAAGACCCACACGAATTTTTGGAAGGTCTTTCGCAATCACTTCATCGGCATAAGCCAGAGCTGATTCAAAACGTTCCTGGGAAATCTTGCGGTGCAGGTTCATCACTTCAGGATAAGTTACCACGCGAAGACCACTTTCCTGATAACAGGTCAGAGCTCCCTCGTAAGTGGTGAGATCTCCCACAGTGGTGGTGCCAGACTCGCGCAGGTTCTTAAGCCCTTCTTGCATGGCACTTCTTTTTTCTGAAGACTTCAGAGTATCCTGATATTTTGAAACCCGAATCAACCACTGCACAAAATTGGGTTCGCCCGAAGGCGAAGCATTCGCGGCCAAATCATAGGGAGGAGAAAAAGAAAGTTCGAGATGGCAATGCGCATTTACCAAACCCGGAAGAAGCACTGACTCACCCAGATCCACTCGTGTGGCTTCAGGATATTTCTCAAGCAAATCTTTGGCGGGGCCGCATTCACGAATGCGATCATGATCGATGAGCAGCGCCCCGTCTTGAAGAGGAGCCTGCGCAATAGGGAGTACATATTTTGCGAGATAAATTTTCATAGGGGCCCATTGTCAATTAATCGGGTCTTCCCTTTCCCTATTCTCATTGCCAATAAAAAACGCGCAGGTCTATCAATTTTTTGCAGAGGTTCCAAGGTTTGGGCATCCACAATCTCCAAGTATTCAATTTGAATTTCTGGATATTGCAAAATATTTTTTTCAGCTTCCTTCAGCAATTTAAAAACTTCTTTCTGACCTTGCTGATAAAGGGTTTGTACATGAGTGATCGCTTGCGAAAGGCACAAGGCTTTTTTCTTTTCTGGAGCATTCAAATATACGTTTCGTGAAGAAAGTGCCAAGCCTTCTGGGCTGCGCAATGTAGGGCATCCTGCAATTTCAATGTCCAAATTTAAATCCTTCACCATTTGTTGGATCAAAACAAATTGCTGATAATCTTTTTCTCCAAAAACCGCGAGGTGAGGTTTTACAAGATTAAAAAGCTTGAGAACAACGGTGGCTACACCGTCAAAATGACCTGGCCGGCTTTTGCCACAAAGCCCCTGGCTCACACGAGAGAGATGAATATGGGTCTGAAAATTTTCAGGATACATGTCTGCTGCGGTAGGCAGAAAAACCACGTCCACTTTTTCTTGCTGTAATTTTGCGAGATCTCCTTTTTCATCCCGGGGGTATTTTTCAAAATCTTCTGTGGGCCCAAATTGCGTGGGATTCACAAAAATACTGACGACTGTAAAATCAGTTTTGGATTTTGAAATTTTTACGAGGGCGAGATGACCTTCGTGCAAATAACCCATCGTGGGAACAAAACCGATGCGCTTGCCTTGCAATCGCCATTGCTCTGCGAGTTGTTGCATTTCTGGGAGAGAGTGGATGATTTTCATCTCTTAAAAACTTTCTTTTTCACCGGGGAATTTTCCGCTTTGCACTTCTTGAATATATTTTTGAGTCGCTTGGGTAATCGTTTCAAAAAGAGAGGCATATTGTCGTACAAACTTTGGTTTTATTTCCTGATACATCCCCAGTAAATCATAAATGACAAGCACTTGGCCATCACAGGCAGATCCAGAGCCAATGCCGATTGTAGGAATTTTAATGGAATGGGTAATTTTTTTGGCCAACGCCGCGGGGATTCCTTCCAGGACAATCGAGTAAGCGCCTGCCTTTTCCAACAGCTTGGCATCTTTTAAAATTTGTTTTTCGCCGTGAGAATTTCTCCCCTGAATTTTGTAGCCCCCCATTTTGTGCACATGCATAGGCTTGAGTCCAATGTGACCCATCACAGGGATTCCAAAATCTGTCAGGCGTTTAACGAGGGGGGCAATTTCTTCCCCTCCTTCCAGCTTCACCGCTTCGGCATGGCCTTGTTTCAAGACCTTTCCACAATTTCTCACCGCTTCTTCCAGGGAAGTATGATAACTCATGAAAGGCATATCGCACACCAAGTGCGCATGCTCCAAAGCCCGGGATACACAACGGCTGTGATAAATCATTTCTTCCAATTTTACCGCCAAAGTATTTTTACGCCCTTGAATCACCATGCCCAGTGAATCTCCCACGAGCACTACATCCACCCCAGCCTGATCGACGATTTTTGCCAAGGTGTAATCATAGGCTGTGAGCATTGAAATTTTTTGCCCTTCTTTTTTTTTCTTTTGAAGGATTGGAATAGTGATTTTTTTATTCATTTGGAACTAATCGACACATAATGTTTCTGAAGTTTGTTTTTTTTCATCTGCAGGATTTCATTTAAAAGATTTTTATAGTCTTCGGGTTTTTCCACAAAATCAATCTCGGAACAATTCACCACCAAGAGAGGAGTTTCACTATAGGTAAAGAAAAATCGATTGTAGGCCTGGCCCAAATTTTCAAGGTATTGCTGGTCGATATGTTTTTCGTAAGAAATTTTTCGCTTCTTCACGCGATCTTTTAAAACCTCGGACGCGGCTTGAAGAAAAATCACAAGGTCTGGCTTTAATATCCTGGCATCCAATAAATTATAGAGGGAATCATAAAGCGAGAGCTCTTCTTCGGAGAGATTCAAATGTGCAAAGATTTGATCCTTCGCAAAAATATAATCCGAGACAAAGCCCTGTTGAAAAAGATCTTGCTGCACCAGTTCTTTTTGTTGCTGATAACGAGAGAGCAAAAAAAACACCTGGGTTTGAAAAGCGTGTTTTCGACGATCTTTATAAAAATCAGAAAGAAAAGGATTCGTCTCTACCTCTTCCAAGTTCAGCTTAAAATTAAACTCTTGGGCGAGAAGATGAGTCAGCGAAGTTTTACCGACTCCAATGGGTCCTTCAATAGCGATGTAGTGGAAAGGTTTCATCATTTAGATCGGGGGCCACAGTAAACCGTACCCCCCGCACCCCCATTTTTGTTCGTTCGAACCGAATAAATCGGATTCTCTCTCACAGTAATTTAATAACTTCTGATAGCATAGGGGATTTGGAAAGGTCAAAGTGGATTAGTGCGCCCTAAAATACTACTCACCCTCACAAACTCCTCCAAACTCAAAGTCTCCCCTCTTCTTTTAGGATCAATATTGATCGACATCAGTTTTGTTTCCAACTCTTCTTTTGACCCTTTCGCTATTGCTCTCAAATTATTAAGCAAAGTTTTACGACGGGGATTGAATGCGGCCTGCGTGATCTGTTGGAAAAATTCAAAATCAATTTCGGGATATCGAAGCTCGGGTAAGAGTTTGAATTCTACTACAGCGGATTCAATTTTGGGTCGTGGATCAAAGGCCGAAGCAGGAATGGGGAGTATCGTTTTAATATCCGCCAGCATTTGAGCGTAAAGGCTGAGCGAGCCATAAGCTTTCGTGGAATGTTTTGCCGTCAATCTTTGGGCTACTTCTTTTTGAAACATCAAATAAAACCGCTCGAAAAGATTTCGATGACAAAAAAGTTTTTGCAAAATGGCAACGGAAGCATTGTAAGGCAAATTGCCCACCACAAATAGGGGTTGATCTTTTTTGCTGAAAAGTTTTTCTAAATCCATTTCTAAAAAATCATCGATATAAATTCCCACTTTCCCCAAAGGTTGAACCACTTCTTCCAAAAGAATTTTGAATTGTTCGTCTTTTTCGATGAGCACCAAACGCTGTACCTGTGGGGCTAAGAGCTGGCTTAAAGAAGCGGGCCCTGGGCCTATTTCTAAAATTGTATGGGGCTTATGTTCTAAAACTCTCTTCGCGATGGTTTCTAAGATCGGCCGATGGATGAGAAAATTCTGGCCTAAAGATTTTTTGGAAAGAAACTCGTATCTTTTTTTGAGCTCGGTCGGATGAATCATGAAAGACTTTCCTCAAGCAATGGCATTTAAAGATAAGTCGGAGCAAATCCCTTGCGATAAATACTCATGCCCCACATAAGCAATCATGGCCGCATTATCAGTGCAAAATTTGGGGCGTGGAATAAAAACTTCCACTCCTTTTTCCTGGGAAATTTTTTGGAGACGTTCACGCAAAGCGCTATTACACGCCACTCCCCCACTCACTACCCATTGTTTACATTTTAAATCTTCCGTTGCTTGAAGAAGAATTTTTTCAAGAAGAGTCACCACTGTTTTCTGAAAAGAAGCAATGATATCCAAGGCAATGGGACATTCTTCAATCGGTTTTTTTTGCAAAAGCAAACCGATTTTTTCTTTTTTCACCTGTTCTAAAACAGCCGTTTTTAATCCTGAAAAACTGGTGAAACATTTCCCCCGCTTCACTCGTGGAATAGTAAATGACACAGCCTTCGGATTTCCCAATTTCGCCAAACGGTCTAAAACAGGGCCGCCCGGGTATCCCAATCCCAAAATTTTAGCGACCTTATCATAGGCTTCTCCCGCCGCATCATCCACCGTAGTGCCTAAAAGCTTGCGTTTGCCAATTCCTTCTACTGAGTAGAGGTTCGTGTGCCCTCCGGAAACCACGAGACCTAAAAAAGGAAAAGCAGGTTTTTTTTCTTCTAAAAACACACTCATCAAATGTCCTTCGAGGTGGTTAACCCCCACAAAAGGAAGTCCTGCGCCCATTGCAAGTCCTTTCGCAAAATTAAGCCCCACCAAAAGTGAGCCGACAAGTCCCGGAGTAGAAGTGACAGCCACTCCTTCAAAAGATCTTTTTTCTGGGGGAAGCTCGGCCAACATATTTTGAACCAGTGTAGAAATCGAGAGGATATGTTCTCTGGAAGCCACTTCAGGGACAATCCCTCCATAACGCGCATGAATTTTTTCCTGGGAAGCCACTCGACTCGACAAAATTTTATCGGGGCCTTCAAAAAGGCAAACCGCCAAGTCATCACAAGAAGATTCGATCCCAAGAACTTTCATCTTAATTGGAGATCCCGCCAGAAGGGGCAACCATCAATCGCTCAAGCTCTTTTATTTTTTCAGTCGCGCGATTGGCTTCCGTCGTGTTGGGAAAATCTGAAACCACTTTTTGAAAAAAAGGTTTTGCATCTGCATAGAGTTTTAAACCCATAAACGAAAGCCCTTGTTTTAAGAGCGCCGCCTTTACCTTGGGGGAGCGAGGATATTTTTGAATGAGCACTTGGTATTCTGAAATCGCTTTTTTGAAATCATTCAAACTGTAATAACTTTCGGCAATCCAGTATTGGGCATTATCCGCCAAAGAACTTTTGGGATATTTTTGCAGAAAACCCTGAAACCCCAAAAGGGCCTTGTTGTAATCCGCAATATTGATGAAATCGAGCAACCTTTGAAACTCACGGGTTTGAGCTTCGTCTGCGGCGGTCAATTTTGTGTTTCCTCCACTGTCTTTAATTTCCTTGAGAAGAGTCATCAAAACACCGATTTTATCTTCAAGAGCAGTAATGCGTTGATCATATTCTCTCAAAGAACGATTGAGCTCTGCATGAAAATAAGCGCTGCTTTCAACAGTTCCCTTCATCGAAGCAAATTCCTGTTGAATGATAGAGAGCTGATTCATGGCATTGGCGAGTTTGCTGTTTGCGTTTTCCACACTCGTCTTGAGCAAAGTCACATCTTGCCTGAGATCTGCATCTGCTGCCCATCCAAAGGAAATGGGTAAGAAAAAAAACAAGATAAAAATAAAAGATAAAATATTTTTCATATTAAACCCCCGACTCTTCCCCTCACCCTACCCTCTCCCCACAGGGGAGAGGGGAAGGGAGTGGATAAAAAAAACCATCCCGCAGTGCGGGATGGTTTTTTAAATCTAAAACGACCGATTTGCCATGGGAAAATTACTTGCGTACCACAAAATCATCACGACGATTTTGGGCCCAAGCCGCTTCATTATGAGCGGGGTCTACAGGATGCTCTTCACCATAACTCACGGTGGAGATTCTATCTGTAGAGACTCCAAGATTTACCAAATAATCTTTACCGGCATTGGCTCTTCGTTCACCCAAGGCCATATTGTATTCATTGGTTCCTCTTTCATCGCAATTGCCTTGAACGATGATTTTTGAATCGGCATTTGATTTCAACCAGCTGGCATTATCTTTCATGACAGGAACTGCATCGTCACGGATATTATACTGATCAAAATCAAAATGAATGGTCTTCAAGTTGGCCACCGTTTCTGTTTTTACTTCACCCGAAGAAACAGGCGCTTTCTTGGAACAAGCAGCAGTCAAGGAAAGCGCAAGCCCTCCTACCGCCATATAAAGAAAAAATTTGCGGAACATAAATCCTCCTTTTGACAGATGTTAAAAAAAGATAAAACTTTATTGCTAAAGTTATATAATTATTATCCTTTTTTTGATATTAATTAAAGCTGATTTTCGTACCTTTTCAATTTTAGTCAAGGAGATTCTGGGAGAAATTAATATGTCAGAAAAAAAATCTAAAATCCGGATAGCCCTCCTTCAGTTCTCTTGTGTGGATGGAGAAGTTCATCAAAATTATAAAACCCTCCAAAATCTTCTTAAGAAACTCGCAAGTCCCGTGGATTTAATCGTTCTCCCCGAAATGTGGCCTTCGGGCTTTCGAGTAAAAGAGGGAAAAATTTTGATTCAGGAAACCCGGGAAGTCATCGCTGATTTGAGTGAGTTTGCAAAAAAGAAAAAGACATATCTTGTTACTTCTCATCTCGAACAGGATAAAAAAGGATTTTATAACTCAGCCGTCTTGATTGGCCCTTCCGGAAAAGTTTTCACGCGCTATCACAAGGTACATCTGTTTCAATTGGGAGCAGAGGATAAAAAATTTGTGCCGGGTAAAAAAGTGAATGTCGTCAAAACACCCCTCGGTTGTTTAGGTCTTTCTATTTGCTATGACATGCGTTTTCCGGAACTCACCCGAAAACAAGCCCTCGCCGGAGCAGAGATTCTGGTGATTCCTTCCGCCTGGCCCAAAGTCAGAATCGATCACTACCTCACGCTACTCAAAGCCCGGGCCATTGAAAATCTTTGCTTTGTGATCAGCGCCAACAAAGTGGGCAAAAATGCGGAGGACATGCTTTATGGAGGACACAGCATTGCTTACGATCCTTGGGGGAAAAAGTTAGGGGAGCTCAATCGCAAAGAAGGAATTCTGCAAGTCACCCTCGATTTAAAACAACTTCACCAAATTCGAAAATCTTTTCCGGTGTTTGAGGCGAGGAGGGAAGAAGTTTATTAAAAGTCTACTTGAGTTTTTTTGATAGGTGTGTAAAATACTCATGAGTAATTTTGATAGGAGTGAAAATGACTCATGAGATTCCCAGGCGGTATTTGACCCCTTATATTCAGCCGGATTTAAAAGAAAAGATGGTGTTTTTAAGTGGCCCCCGGCAAGTGGGAAAAACCACTCTGGCTCTTCATTTGTTGGGAGGAGATGAAACCCATCCCGGTTATTTTAACTGGGATCATCTCGAGGATCGTCACAAGCTCTTGCATCAAGAATTTCCCCCAAATCAAAAGCTTCTGGTTTTCGACGAAATCCACAAATACAAACGTTGGCGGAATTGGCTCAAAGGTCTTTACGATAAAACCAAATCAAAACGCCAATATCTTATTACCGGAAGTGCAAGGCTGGATCTGTATCGACGGGGAGGAGATGCTCTCACCGGTCGTTATCATTTTTTTCAACTCCACCCTTTGAGTTTGCATGAAGTGGATGCGCAGTGTTCTGCAAAAACGGTAGAGCTTCTTCTGACCTTCGGAGGATTTCCCGAACCTTTTTTTTCCCAATCAGAGACCACCCTTCGACGCTGGCAATTAGAAAGAAGTCGCCAAGTATTGCGGGATGATTTGCGCGATTTGGAAAAAGTGGAAGAAGTGGAGCTCGTCACCCGGCTGGCAGAGCGCCTACCAGATCTGATTGGCTCACCTCTCTCCCTCAATGCTTTAAGAGAAGACTTGCAAGTGGCCCATGCAACGGTTCAAAATTGGTTGAATATTTTAGAGCGACTTTTTGTCGTGTTTAGGGTGCTGCCTTTTGGAAGTTCCAAAATTCGAGCCGTCAAGAAAGAAGCCAAGGCTTATCTTTGGGATTGGATGTCTGTCCCAGAACCCGGGCCCCGCTTTGAAAACCTAGTGGCCAGCCAACTGCTGAAATATTGTCATTTTGTCGAAAATACCGAGGGCCATCCCATGGAACTTCGCTATATTCGTGACACCGATAAACGAGAAATCGATTTTGTGGTGATTAAAAAAGGAAAACCTCTTTTCGCTGTGGAATGCCACCTACGAGACACTCCTGTTTCTGCTTCACTCCCTTATTTTGCAGAACGCCTTCAAATCCCCCAATTTTACCTGGTTCACCGAGGAACAAAAGATTACGAACACGCCACTCTTCCCTTACGCATTCTTCCTTTTCATACTTTTGTAAAAGAATTGGGATTGCCTTAAAGAGAAATGTCCTTACTTGTATAAACTTGTTCCTTTTTGGTAATGAATTTTCTTTTTAGCATCCCCTATTTTTAAGAAACCTTTTCAAAAAGCTGCCGATAATGAATTTACATGGCGCCCATTACACCCAAAGAGTTTTTAGATCGATATACAATTACTTTGCAGGATACAGATCCCTTTGCACCTGGAATCCAGTCAGACACTCCTGAACTTTTAGGAGAAGCCTTAGATGTTTTTCAACACAGTACGTCCTCTCAAGAAAAATATGAAATTTTAAGATCTTTTGAAGATAGGAAACAATGGGAAACGCTTCGTTATTTGACTAGAAATAAAGGAGCTCCTCAGGAAGAAATTTTCCTCAATATTAATTCAATCCTGGATCACTATAAGGATGAAGATCATTTCTTTGACAATTCCGACCCATGGTCCGCAAGAACTTCCATTTATACTTCACTCCTCAGCCTTAAACTTTTTCTAGTCTCTAAAAAAACTGAAGCGGTAAACCAAGGAGATCCTTGGATCTACCATCATGCAGCGACTGAAATCAGAAGCTCTTTGGATTCTGTTTATGAATACGTTGCCAAGCGTGGCCTACTCACCTTATTTGATACTGACCAAGATGGAGTCTTTGATGATGTGGATTTATTCCCTTTAGAAGTTGATCCTCCAGATGAAGATAAAGATGGTGTAGAAAACACATATGATCCAAAACCACAAGAGGCTTCACAGTGGAATCCTCTCCCCAACAATACTCTTGTGGAAACAGAGAAGTTTGACATGATAAGAAAAGGAGAAAAAACAACCCTCACTGTTAAAATCTATCTTGAAGCGGATGCGGATATTCAAAAACTAGAAGTGAATTCTTTTAAAAGAAAAACCAAGGCCCTTGCTGAAGCATTTTTTATGAAACAAAGAGAAGCAAATGGAGATGATATTCGGCTAAAAATGGTCTTTGTCGATGATCCTCTTTTTGCCCATCATCAGGTTTACTTACATTCAAAAATGGACCGAATGAATTCAAACAATTGGGATCTTTCCATTGTTGATCAAGCTCCTGTCTTAATGCATGAAACCATGCACTTACTGGGTTTCCCAGATCGCTATCATGAAATTCTTGTCTCAGAAGCAACCAGAGATCACACCATTGAACCGGGTTGGAATTATCATAGTGCTCATGACGTGATGAAAGATGACTCTGAATCTTCTTTGATTTTAAGTAGAGACTTACGTCAGCGCATTGCTCAAACTTGGTTTTACAACTCACCCCATAAAACTACGAACTCTGAAATCACATCGGATATCAGTGAGCCAAGGTTTGCATGCTCAAGTAAATTTACAAGAACAATTTGGAAAAGCCCCATCTTAAGTTGGTATTGGTTTTTGGCTGCTAGAAATCAAAAATTTTCGCAAGCAAGAGAGGATTCTCTTAAAGCATTCGAGGGAAGCCAAGAGCCCCAAAGAATCGCTCGAAATCTAAAACGCCATCCTCATCATCTCGCCTTTCAACTTGAACACATCGCTTATTTAGGATTGAAAGGCGAAAAAGAAAAATCTGTAAAAGCCCTATCTCGTCTTTTAAAAAAATATCCTAAAAATATAGATCTGTATCTTTGGGCTTTCAATGCCCTCGTGGATTGGGAAGAACCTGAAAAAGCAATTCATGTTTTAAAAAGGATAGAAAAAAACACCTCTCATCCTCTACTCATCACTTGCATCCGATTAAACTTTCTTCTCAAGCAAGGAAAACTGAATGAAGTCGAAAAAGAACTTCCTGCTCTTCAAGAAAAATATCCTGAAGATGTAGGCGTAAAACAGATTACTCTTCTTATAGCTGTAAGAAAAGGAGATGCCCAAACAAGCTTCTCGATTCTCAATTCCTATCTCAGTGACATAGAAGAAGATCAGTTAGTTTACATCCATTTTTCTTATCTTTTATTTAATGAGATTCAAGCCTCACCCGAAGAAATGCAAGTAGCGATGGAAGAGGTAGATACCAAAATCACAAATATAAAAGACAAATTAATCAAAGCTCTGCCTTACAAACTTTATGCCCAATGGCTTGACAAAAGAGGCTTAAAAGAAGAGGCGGAAAGAGCCTTTAAAAAAGCCAGTGATCTGAATCCTAACATAAGACTGGATGAAGCCACACTCTATCTCAAACATGAAAAAATCCCAAAAGCCTTAAAGGCTGCCCAAAGATATTTTGCAGAATATCCCAGCGAAAATGGATCCAGCTATCAATATAAATATTTCGTGGAGGACAACCTTCTTAAAGCAAACTTAATAGAGGAGGCCATAAAATATAAAAGAAAACATCTCGCTGAAAACCTTTCTAATTCCACCGTGTGGGAAGAAACCGCAGAGCTTTTTCTTCAAGCCGGGAAAACACAAGAAGCTCTACGAACTTTTGCGGGGAGTATTAAAGCCAATCAAATTATAAGAGATCATGATTTGGGAGAAGAACAAGACGAAGCACTTATCAAGACATTTGCAAAAGCAATTCTCGCCAAAGGAAAAAAGAAAGAAGTCCTCCAAGCACTTTCTTCGGAAAATATCCTCCCTGAACTCATCCCTCTTAAAACTCTCTTAGAACGTGGCGTATAAATCAATTATGAATTAAAATCTACTCCACCTCCCTCCACTCAATCACCAACTCTGCTCCCTTTAAAAGAGGATCTTGCACCAAACATTTTTTCTGGGAAGCCTGGTACATCAAATGAAGCATTCTTTCTGCCATGGGTTCTTTGCCCAAGGTGTTGATTTCAAAAGTCACCACACAATTTCCTTTTTGAGGGTCACGACAGGAAGGATAAAGAAGCGAGCTAATTTCGGGATGGGCTTCAACAAACTGGTGAGAGGGACCGTAGTTTTTACGAGACATGAGCTTTTCGATTTCAGGATGGCTTCTCAAATCCATACAATGATCATCCAAAAAAGTAATCTGAAAATGTGTACGGGGTTGCGGTTCTTGGCTTAAATGGGGAATGTGAACCCGTTGCAACAGCCAATGGTAAGCATATTCGTAAGCACTGGTACGGTAACACTCTGAACCATACAAACAATTGCGCAGAGAAAAAGGAGGTTTAAAACGGCTGGCATATTGAGGGATTAAATCAAATCCTAGCGCACACCGTGAGCGAGAGGGGGAGGCTCCGTCCGCCTTAGGCGGAATGGAGGGGGCGACGCGAGCCCCTTGTAATGGATAACGAAAAGGAGTTTTGATTAAATAATGATGATCGGTGTTTAAGGGACGTGGTTTTTGCGATTCAATAAGACCTTCGATGAATTCATATTCTTCTTGATCATCTGTAATTTTTCGGATCACTGTATGCGCCTGCAATTCTACGATCCGATGCAAAATCATGCGCCGCGACCCCGAACAAAATCGAGATACTGTTTTAAATAAAAAATATTTTCACAGGAATTTTTGGCAAACTCGAGAGGACTTTTCCCGGCAAAATGAGGATGAGGCGTTTTAAGCCAAAGAATCTGGTCGGAGAAAGAAGTAAACATGGAACCCAAGCTTCGAAAAATGGAAAGGAGAGCAATCAAAATTTCGATTTCACTGGAATAAGGTGGCTTTTGAAAAGGGATCTCATGCTTTTTCATCCAATGGCCATAAGTATTAGGCTTCACGCGAAGTAAGAGGGCCATTTCTACGTTGGTAAAATTCCAGGATGCTTGAACTCGATGCAAAACTTTACCTAAAACCTGTCGGGATTTTTTTGAATCTAAGGATAAATGACTCTGTAGGGCTAGCTGCATGTATATATAGATACCAAAAGGAGTGGAAAACATCAATTCAAAATTGAATTTATATTAAAAATATAATTAATAATACTTATAAGTATTTAATATTATTAATTAATAATAAATATTCATAATTGAATATATTTACAAATATCTTCCCAATTCCGCCAAGCCACCCAAATCATGTACATCCGTATCCAAATAAGGCACCAAAATGAGTTGATGGGGATTTTTTACTTTTCTTTTTAGGGATTCTAACTGGGCTTCGTCTTGCTGCACCAAGGTTTCGCAGGAGTTTAAAACTTGCAGGAGGGATTTTTTTTGAGAGTCGGATAAATCCAGTTTGGAAATATTTTTTTTGATCTGGGGAAGATCTTTCGTAAGCCCCCTATCCGTGTGAACGCGATTTACAATAAATCCTCCAAAAGGAAGTTTGTTCTCCAAGATTTTTTGATGAAAATAGAGGGCCTCAGAAATCACCAGGGCTTGGGGAGAAGTGATGAGTAAAAAAACTGTTTTTGGATTTTTTAAAAGGGCTGACACCTCTTCTGCTCTCTCTTTAAAACCTTCCAGTAAACCTGCCGTGGAAATGAGCATGGCGGAAAGATCCTGAAGGAATTCAAAACCCGTCACACGATCAAACACTTTCAAAATACCGCGTGTTCCCCGTTCTAAAAATTTAAGAGAGGTTCTCCCTACAAAAAGAGAAGGTTTTAAAAACCACTTGAGCATGCTGTCGGTCACCGCTTGCATCATCTTTTGCGGCGCTTCCAAAAAATCGAGGGCATGCTGGGTGGGAGGAGTATCTAAAATCAGAAGATCATAACGATCTTTTTGATACAACTCATAGACCTTTTCCATGGCCATATACTCCTGGGAACCTGCAATCATGCTGGAGAGATGTTGATAAAGTTTGTTGTTCAAAATGGCATTTTTTGCTTCTTCATCGGGAGCATAGCGCCCGATAATTTTATCGAAGGTTCGCTTGGTGTCGAGCATGAGGGCAAAAAGTTTTCCGGAAGGGTTTGCGGATCCTTTTGAAATTTCTCCCAGATCAATCTCTTTTTCTTCGTTCTCCAAATTTTTCAGCCCCAAAGAATTGGCAAGCCTTTTTGCGGGATCAATCGTCAACACCACGACTTTTTTGCCCATTTGGCAGGCTTTCACGGCCAAGGCTGCAGCCGTTGTGGTTTTGCCCACTCCTCCCGAGCCACAACAGATGATGAGTTTTTGATTTTGAATAAGAGCATCCAAGTTCATATGCTTTCATTTTCCATTATTTTTTCAGCGAGTTCCTCAATCGCGTTTCGATCAAACGAAGGTTGAAAAAGATAGGGAAGTTCCAACAAGGCCTGATCTCCCAACCCGAGTTTTAATTTATTCAAATAAAAATTCTGGAGTTGTACTTTTTTTTGATAACTCCCCAAGGCCTGTTTGAGAGAAACATAACTTTCTTCTTTTTCCAATTTTTCAAGAGAGCCTTGCACTTCTTTCCATTCTTCTTCTGAAAATACAGAAGGGAAAATCGCATTGGCAAACACAGGCCCCAAGCCCACCTGAATCGATTCTTTTGCTGTATGCAACATTTCCAGGGTTTCATTCACCGGCATTTCTTCAGCCAAAGTGACCCCTATAAGAAGTGTTTTGACCGGATCCTGAATCAGCTTTAAAATTTCCACGGCTTTTGTTTTAAGAGGCCCCACTCGAATAGCCTGCGCCACGACTTTCGGTACGTTTAAAAAAGCAAGCCCATGGCCTGTCGCCGGGGCGTCCATAATCACGAGATCATACTTCTGTTTTCCGGGAGAATCCTTTTCACGATCGGTAATAGACCAAATTTTTCCGATTTCCAAAAGTTCGTTCAAGCCGGGCGTGGCATCCAGAAAGGAACGTACAAACTTGTTTTCGAAAATAAGATGATAAATTTTTTTGCTGTAAATCTGCTCTAAAACATATTCTTCAAATGCAGAACGAGGATCAAGATTGATGGCAAACAAATTTTTGGCCAGCTCTGTTTCACAGTAGCCAATTTCTGAAATTCCAAAAAGATTCGAAATTCTTTCAGCTGCATTAATTTCAACAATCAGTGTTTTCTTGCCAAGACCGGAAGCTACAAGGCCAAAAGCTGCTGCCACACTGGTTTTACCAACGCCGCCTTTTCCGGAAACAATCAAAAGTTTTCTGCTTAGAATTTCATTGAGAGTCATTAGACCTCTTACATAACCGTTACGAGCGGGCCAAGTGCAAGGCGGGTGAGGAGAAAAACCAGACAAACCCGCGAGCGCCATTGGTTTGAGCGAGCGGTGCGTCAGCTTACGTAAAAATACGTGAGGATTTTTCGACGAACCCAACGCAGCAATTGGCCCGCGCAGTAGGTTATGTAAGAGGTCTATTTACGCTTGTCAACCTGCCGAAGTTTGCGCTCCACTTCACCCATTTTTTTGCGGAGAGATCGGAAGTCTGTTCGAAGGGAAGAAATATTGGTGATACGTCCCAAAGATTTGAGTTTATCTTCAAATTTTTTTGAAAAATCATCCACGCCCTGGGTGGTTTTTGCCAAAAAATCACGCAGATGAAATCCACCATCTTCAAGTTCATCCTTGATTTTATCAATCACACGCTCAGCCTCATCTTTCACGGTTGAAATGGAAGAAACGCTCTGAATCGATTTTTGAAAAAAATCGACCAAATGTTCTCCCCCACTTTGAATAATATTTTTGAGGGTTACCAGGGGAAGAGGATTTTTTTTCTTTTTTTCTTGTTCAAAAATAATCTGGGTCAGAGTGATAGAGGTTAAATCTTCGTTGGTTTTTGTATCAATAATCGTCACATCCTCCCCCTCTTTAATAAGCTGGGCGATGTGATCGAGGGTGATATAACAACTGTTTTGAGTGTCGTAGAGTTTCCGGTTGGGATAACGTTTAATGATACGAGGTTTTTTTTCGGTAGTCATGGTGACCAAACAATTTACTTATTTTTTATCTTCCTCTTTGTCTTCTTCGTCTTCTCCCCGGACACCCTTTTTAAAATTCCGGATTCCTTTGCCAAGACCTTCGCCAATTTGAGGGAGCTTGCCTACTCCAAAAATAATGAGAATGATGACCAAAATAATCACCAATTCCCAAATTCCCAATCCACCAATGCTTAAAAGAGGATGCGTCATAAAATAAACTCCTTGCGTCATTTTATGCGGAAAGGGCTAACACGCAGCCACAAAATTTGTCTATACTTTTCTAAAGCCACTGAGCAAGTTCACCGTCTGGCGCCCGGGATCCCGGATATACAGATAAATCAGAATACAAGCCACAATCCCCATGGGGAGTAACAACAAATTATAAAGAATCAGTAAAAAAGTAACTGGTTTAATCCAGATCCCTATCATAAAAACAGCCCAGAGATAAGCAACAGGGACAAATGCCTTTTGAAATTGTAAGGTAATTCCCAAACCCCTGGAATTTTTTGGATACCAGGGATAAAAAAGAATGGCCGTGTTGAAAAAAACCTGGAAGAGCGAAAAATAAAAAAGCCCTTCTTGAATGGGAGTCAAAAAATAAAATCGCCCCTTGTAAAAATACAAAAATGTCAAAAAGGCGGCTATTCCAAACAAGGCGCGCATCACAATACTTTTACGGTTAAAAAAAAGCGGCAACATATTCACCCGGTTTCACCATGAAAAAACCCCTTCTAAAAAATATCCCCTGGGAAGAAGGCCTTAAGACTTATTTCCCCCTTCTGCAAGGCCAAACACAAGCTTTTTGCCTGGCTTCCCCCTTCAAGGGACGTTTTTCTTATTTGGGATTTGATCCCTTAAAAACAATTTCTATTTATCCTGATTTTATTTCTAAAAATCCCCCCTCCTGCCCCCCCTTTATAAAAGGGGGGTTGGGGGGATTTGAAAATATCTCCCCCTCTCCTTTTTTTGCTTCAGGGTGGGTGGGCTTTCTTGGATATGAGATGGCTGCCTTTGCCGATAAAAGTTATCCTACCCGTGCTCTTCTTTCTGATTTCATGCTGAGTCATTGGGGACTCTACGACCCCCTGATTGTTTTGGATCATCAAGAGCAAAAAGCCTGGATCAGCTCTTGGGGTTTGGATAAAAAATTTTCTTCGGATGAAAAGAGAGCCCATTTAAGGATTCAAGAAGCTCAAGCCAAGCTCGAGAAATCCCCCCAACCCCCCTTTTATAAAGGGGGGCCAAGGGGGATTTCGACTTTCCCCTTCCAATCCAATTTCACTCCTGAACAATACAAAAAAAATATCCGCCGCGTTCTAGAATACATTGCTGCGGGAGATTGTTATCAAGTGAATTTCTCACAACGTTTTTCTACTTCCATACAAGGGGATGAAAACTGGCTTTCTATTTTTTGGGAACTCATTCAAAAACATCCGGCCCCTTACTGCGCCTTTTTGGATTGTGGGGATCTTAAAATTCTCTCTCTTTCTCCGGAAGAGCTGTGTACCATTCGGGGCCTTCAAATTCAGACCCAGCCTATTAAAGGCAGCCGAAAGCGTTCTGCGCATTCACAGGAAGATCAACAAATTTTAAATGAGTTAATCCATTCCAAAAAAGATCAGGCTGAACTCCTGATGATTGTGGATCTTGAAAGAAACGATCTGGGTAAAATTTGTCGCCCGGGGAGCATTCATGTTCCTCTCTTAAGAAAAATGGAAAGCTTTGATTACATTCATCATGGGGTGGCAACGATTCAGGGCGAACTTCAAAAAGAAATTTCGCGGATGGAAGCTTTGCGCGCCCTTTTCCCAGGCGGCTCCATTACCGGGGCTCCCAAACGTCGGGGCATGGAAATTATTCAAGAGCTTGAACCCTGCCCTCGCGGGGTTTATACAGGAGCCATTGGTTTTTTTGATTTTTCTCCTTTCTCACAATGGAATATTGCCATAAGAACCCTGGAAGTGAGAAAGAATGAAATCTCTTTTGGCGTGGGGGGCGGCATTGTCGCCGAGAGTGATCCCGATGCGGAATATGAAGAGACTTTGATAAAATCAAAATTGTTTTTGGATTAAATCATGTCTTACCAAATTTACTACAACGGTATTTATCTGGAAGAAAGTAAAGCTCTCATCCCCGTGGCAGATCGGGCTTTCTTGGTGGGGGAAGGTTTATTTGAAACTTTAAGAGCCTATCAGGGGCATCTGGTTTTTCTGGAAAATCATTTGGAGCGCATGCAAGAAGCCGCAAATTTATTGGGATTGCATTTTCCCATTTCTCTCGCACGACTCAAATTTTTGGCTTATGAAACCCTTCACTTAAATCGTCTGACGGACGCGGTCATCCGAATTTATCTGACTCCCGAAGGAACTTCGATTGGCGATCTGGATTCACCCCCCCAAAAAATGAATCTTTTGATTTCGTGCCAGCCTTTTACGCCTTTTCCTTCTCTTTTTTATGAAAAAGGAGTTCCTTGTCTGATTGTAAAAGGAATTTTTTCCGAAATGGGACTCCTCGCCCAACTCAAAAGCACCAGTTACTTAAGTCGGGTACTGGCCAGACGCCAAGCCCGCACTCAGGGAGCTTTTGAAGGATTGCTTGTCAATGCACTAGGACAAATCACCGAAGGATCAGGAAGTAATATCTTCATCGTGCATCAGGAAAAAATCTTTACGCCTCCCCTGCATTCAGGGCTTTTGGCAGGAGTCACCCGAAATCAGATTTTTAAAATTTCACAGAAAGAAAATATTTCTCTCGAAGAAAAAATTCTTCTTCCCCAGGATCTTTTTGAAGCAGATGAAATATTCATGACCAGTACTTTAAAAGAGGTCATGCCTGTCGCATCTGTGGATGGAAAACATTCTCAACAAAAAACCCCGGGGGCACTCACTCAAAAATTAATGCAAGCCTACCGGGATGAAATCCAATGGCAAACAGAACGCTTTTTATCAGAAGCGACCGGCCTTGCGGAGCTTCCTTAACACCACTTGGCGCGCCGATTGAACAGCGCTTGTCAAATCTTTTTCCTGGGCAAGAAATCCCGCAATGGCGGAAGCCAGCGTACAACCACTGCCGTGAATTCCTTTGCCAGAAATTCTTCTTTTCCCAAACGAATGGATTTTATTTTTTTCAATCAAAAGATCTGTCGCCCTGTTTTTTAAATGCCCGCCTTTGAGCAAAATGGCTTTTAACCTGGATCGTGAGGGAGCAGAGCCCATCAGAGAAAGACCGGCTATTTTAAGTTGCTGAAGATTGCGAATTGAAATCCCTGTCAAAAATTCGGTCTCGGAAATATTCGGCGTGATGAGGTCTACTTGATAAATTAATTTTTCCTTGATCCACTTGGCTCCCTGAGGATCGATCAACGGGAAACCCGTGCTCGACTTGAGAATAGGATCTAAAATAATCCACTGAGGTTTTATTTTTTTGAGCCAAGAAAACAATGGAGGTATCAAAATCCCGCTTCCCAACATTCCTATTTTTACAATCGAAGAGGGACTCACTGGCAAAGTTTGAAGTTGTTTTTGAAAATTTTCTTTGGAAACTGTCTCGTAAGAAAAAAACTTTTTTTCGTTTTGGGCAGTGACCGCCGTAATCACTGAAAAAGCAGACAATCCCAGGGAGTGAAGAGTGAAAAGATCCGCCTGAATCCCTGCACCCCCGGAGGGGTCAGAACCGCCGATGACAATAATGGAGCTCATTTCTTAAATTTCTCCACAAAAAATTTCGTGGCTTCCACAACATCAGGAGCCTGCGTAAGAGCCGTAATCATCGCCACTGCACTCACTCCCGTCTTTAAAACTTGTTGAATATTATTTTTTGTAATTCCCCCAATCGCCACAACAGGAACATGAACGGTCTGCACCAATTCTTTTAACTTCTCCACTCCCTGCACCGGATGCCCTGGTCCCTTGGTCTTCGTTGGGAAGATAGCTCCGAAAGCCACATAATCGGCACCTTCTTGTTCTGCCTTTTTGGCTTCTTCCAAAGAATGAGAAGAATAACCGATGATTTTTTTATGTCCCAAAATTTTTCTAACTTCTTGAATGGGCATGTCATCTTGACCCACATGGACGCCATCCACAGGAAGAATAGAAGCCAGCTCCACATAATCGTTCAGAATAAAAATAAACTCCTGTTTTTCTTTTTCACGCAAAATTTCTTCGGCCATTTTTCTGACACGATCCAAATTTTTCTCGTTTTTCATCCGAAGCTGAACAATCTTTGCACCGCCCCGAAGAAACAAGCGGGCCAACTCTAAATGAGAATACTCGGGAGAAAAACTGTTGTCGCAAATCGTATAGAGGCCTTGAATGGGAGGCTTCATAAATTTAATTTCTGGTCTCCGACTGCGCCTGAGGCAAACTTAAGATCACCACAAAAATACCATAATAAAGAAGAGGCGCCAAAGCACCGGGAGTCAGATTACGCTGATATAAAACTTGCGCCGCTTGCAAAATAAAATAGGCAATCGCGCCAATGCGAAGCACCACGCGGCCCCATTCTTTTAAAAGGGCGAGGCCAAAGCCACCCACCAACATCACGGTGCTGATGCCTTCGGATAAACCCACGGTGTAATCGAGACGAGACTGGATCAGTTTTATAAAAATGGAAAGAACGGGTCTAAAAGTATGCAAAACCCAAAAACCACCGATGATACGAAGAATAATGGCCATTAAAAGAGTTCCTTTCTTTTCAGTTTTCCGTTTGCAGTTTTTGGCAAGGCGTTTACAAAAATAATTTTTTTGGGAATTTTATATTTCGCCAAGTGTTCACTCATATACGATTTTATTTTTTCTTGCAGCAAAGAAGTTTGGTTTTCTTCTTTTCCTAAAACCACAAAAGCGGCCACAAAAGTTTTTTGATTTTCTTCAAGACCCACCACAGCCGATTCTAAAACTTTTGGATATTGATTGAGAACAGTTTCTACTTCGAGGGGAGAAATACGATAGCCTCCGGCCGTGATCACATCATCTTTTCTGCCTTGAAAGAAAAAGTTTCCCTTTTCATCTTGGTAAGCCAAGTCGTTGCTTAAAAAAAATCCCCCCAACCCCCCTTTATAAAAGGGGGGCAAGGGGGGATTTTCCCGATAACCCAACATCAAACCCAAACAAGATCGATGCGAAGCCAAAATTCCCACTTCACCCGCTTTTGCTTCAGTCATATTGTCATTCCCGCGAAAGCGGGAATCCCTCTGACTCCACTGGCCCCCTGCTTTCGCAGGGGTGACAATACTTTCTTTCAAAACAGCAATTCTCTGACCCGGCAAAGCTTTGCCACACGAGTCTTTGACAACAGGCTCTCCAAAAGGCTGAACCAGATACACGCTGTGTTCGGTCATTCCCAAACCTTCGTAAATTTCCAGACCTGTATATTCTTTAAATTTATTTCTGATTTCTTCAGGAAGTTTTTCTCCGGCGGAATTGCAAACGCGGACATTCGAAAAAATCCCCCCTGGCCCCCCTTTACAAAGGGGGGAAGAAAAAGATCCCCCCCTTTTTGTAAAGGGGGGTTGGGGGGATTTTTCAAAAGACTCCACCAACCTCCGATAAATCCCCGGCACGCTCATGAAGATCGTCACTTTTTCTTTTTGAATAATTTCACACAAGTTTTTAGGATCAGGCTTCCCCTCGTAAATAACAGAAGTTAATCCATGCCGCCAAACATCGAGCAGCCCTGCGGTTAAGGCATAACTCCAATTCAAAGCACTCGTATTAAAAATTACATCCCCTCTTCTAAAATCCTGCCAAACTTTTGTACGAACATCATGAGCCTTAATACTACGATGCGCATGAACAACTGCTTTCGGCTTTCCTTCTGTGCCACTGGTGTAGAGCCAGTAAGCGGGCTCGTCGGCCTGTGTAGATACTGTTATAAATTGAGAGGAAGAGGATTTAAATAGATCTTGAACCCATCTTTGCGAGCTCACCACTTCTTTTGCCCCGCTATCTTCTACAATAAATTTTAATTCTTCTGAGGTGAGAAGTGGAGAAACGGGAATGGGAATAAACCCGGCTTTGATCGCACCCAAAAACATCACCGGAAACTCGGGGCAGTTTGGTAAATAAATAATAATTCGATCGCCTTTTTGAAAACCTGAATTTTTTAGACCATTGGCAATGCGATTGGTGAGGCCTTGAAGATTTGAAAAAGTAAGTCGGGTAACTTCGCCTCCTTCTTTCATACAAATCAATGCGGTCTTATCTTTATTTTCATAAGACTGGGCGTGCTTATCCACGCAATCCAAGGCGATGTTGTAGAAGTTTTGGGAAAACATCACACCACAATCTTCTCCCGATACAATCCAAACACCTCGCGCAAAGTATCACTGATCTCTCCAAGGGTTGTATAACAGCGGACTGCATTCAAAATATGCGGCATCAAATTATCGCTGCCTTGGGCCGCAAGGCTTAATTTTTCTCGCGCTTGTTTGACTTGAGCGTTATCGCGTCGGGCGCGTAAAGCCTTCAGACGTTCTTTCTGGCGAGTCTCCACCTCGGGCTTGACTCGCAAAATATCCTGGAGGGGTTCTCCTTTCATTTGGAATTTATTCACGCCGACGATAATCATTTTTTCTTCTTCAATCGCCTTCTGATAACGATAAGCGGCTTCCTGAATCTCACGCTGCTGAAAACCTTGCTCAATGGCCTTCACCGCGCCACCCATCACGTCGATCTTTTCAATATATTCCAAGGCACGCTTTTCAATTTCATCGGTCAGGGCTTCTACCACATAGGAACCGGCAAACGGATCAATCGTATCGGTAATCCCCGTTTCATAAGCAAGAACTTGTTGCGTGCGCAAAGCCAGAGTGGCTGAGGCTTCGGTGGGAAGCGCCAAGGCTTCGTCGCGGGAATTCGTGTGAAGACTTTGAGTCCCCCCAAACACAGCCGACATTGCCTGATACGCCACCCGCACAACGTTGTTGTCAATCTGTTGAGCCGTTAAGGTGGAACCCCCGGTTTGCGTGTGAAAGCGCAGCATGCAACTGCGATCCGCTGCCTTGAATCTTTCTTTCATGAGCTTTGCCCATAAACGACGAGCGGCACGAAACTTGGCCACTTCTTCCAAAAAATTATTGTGGGAATTAAAAAAGAAAGAAAGCCGTGAAGCAAATTCATCCACCTTTAAACCTCGATCCACCGCGGTTTTGACATAGGCCAAGCCGTTGGCCAGGGTAAACGCCACTTCTTGTACCGCAGTGGAACCCGCTTCGCGGATGTGATAGCCACTGATTGAAATCGTATTCCACTTGGGGACTTGGTCTTTGCAAAAGGCAAACACGTCAGTGATGATTCGCATCGAAGCTTCGGGAGGATAAATATAAGTGCCTCGCGCAATATATTCCTTGAGCAAATCATTTTGAATGGTGCCGCTCACCTTGTCAAAAGCGACTCCCTGTTTTTCAGCTACGGCCAGATAAAGCGCGAGCAAAATGGAAGCGGTGGAATTGATGGTCATCGACGTGCTAACTTGATCCAAAGGAATCCCCTTAAAAAGGGTTTCCATATCCTCAAGAGAGTCAATCGCCACACCCGATTTTCCCACTTCCCCCAGAGCTCGGGGAGAATCACTGTCGTAGCCCATTTGAGTGGGCAGATCAAAAGCGACGGACAAACCTGTTCCCCCATGTTCAATCAAATAGCGATATCGTTTGTTTGATTCTTCAGCCGTGGCAAACCCGGCATACATGCGCATCGTCCAAAAACGACTGCGATACATCGTGGGCTGCACACCGCGAGTAAAGGGATACTGTCCAGGAAACCCTTGTGTTTCTAGATAATCTGGGTCAGGGTGCTGGGGCGTATAAATTCGTTCCAACTCGATTTCCGAGGAAGTATCGAACTTGGCCTGACGTTCAGGATCTTTGGCTAAGTTCTTTGCTAAAACAGTTTCTTCCCATTTCTTTTTGGTTTCTTTGAGCTTATCCATAGAAAAGATTCTTTATGAAAAAGGGAACGAGGAAACAAGGGATTATTTCTCTAAAATAGAAAGAAAAATATGACAAACAATACTCCAGAAACACTTTCCTTTGACGCCTTGAAGTTGCACCCCCATCTTCTCAAAGGTATTCATCACATGGGTTTTTTAAAACCCACTCCCATTCAGGCTCAAGCGATCCCCGCCATTTTGCAAGGTCGTGATTTGATTGGTTGCGCCCAAACAGGAACCGGCAAAACGGCCGCCTTTGTGCTTCCCATCTTGCACAAGCTGCTTCAGAAACCGGGTCACAAAAATCCTCGCGCCCTGATTGTCGCACCCACACGAGAACTGGCTTTGCAGTCGATGGATCATTTAAAAAGTCTTTCGAAATTTGTCCCCTTAAGGGGCGCTGCCATTTTTGGGGGAGTGCCCATGCGGCCTCAAATTCAGGCGGTCACTCGGGGCGTTGATATTATCTCTGCCACACCGGGTCGGCTTTTGGATCATATCGATCAGGGATTTATTAAACTTTCGAGCGTAGAAGTCTTTGTGTTGGATGAAGTGGATCAAATGCTAGACATGGGCTTTTTACCCGCCATTCAAGAGATCATCCGGCTCTTGCCTGCCAAGCGGCAAAACCTGGTTTTCTCAGCGACCTTGTCTTCAGAAATTTCAAATCTCGTCCATAAAATTTTGGTAAATCCTGTGAATGTTCAAATTGGCCATCGCTCTACCACCCCGGCGGGTATTAGACATGCGGTTTATCCAGTGCCCCCCCATTTAAAGAGTGATCTCCTTTTAGAAATTTTTCGGGGGCAAGGTTTGGATTCTGTCATTGTTTTTACGCGCACCAAAATGGCTGCCGATCGTCTGGCTCGAAAACTTGAAAAACAAGGTTTAAAAGTGTCGGTGATGCATGGCGACCGCAGCCAAAGCCAAAGGCTTTTTGCTCTTAATCAATTCCGAGAGGGTCGAACCCAGATTTTGGTGGCGACGGATATTGCCGCCCGTGGAATTGATGTGGATGACATCACCCACGTGATTAATTATGATGTACCCGCCACTTCCCAAACTTATGTACATCGCATTGGACGTACTGCCCGTGGCGATGAAGCCACCGGCGATGCTTTTACCCTGATGAGTCGCGATGAAGAATGGATCATTCGGGATATTGAAAGAACTCTTAAAAAATCTTTGCCTCGCATCATGCTTCCCAATTTTGATTACAAAAAACCCCCGGCTCCCAAAACAGATCGCCCGCATCCCCAGCAACACCGGCCTTCTTCTCATGCACCTCAAGGGCATCGGCGTTTCGGCAGAAAGTAAGTGATGAATTTTGAACACCTTCTCCCCGATACTATTTTTAAAACGGTAAGCGATCAGGGGCTTTGTGAAACAGGCTCTCTTTTCCCTCTAAATAGCTACGAAAATCGTGTGTATGAAATCGGCCTCGAAGAAGCGGAGCCCATTGTGGCAAAATACTATCGACCTGGGAGGTGGACTGCTGAGGCGATTGCCGAGGAACATCGTTTTCTTTCCAAGTTGGCTGAAATGGAAATTCCGGTGCTTTCTCCTCTTCCGCTCAAAAATCATCTTCCAAAAATTCCCACACTGGGCAGTGTGCAGTCCGGCGATCATTTAATTTATTACACCTTCTTCCCCAAATTTCGGGGACGCGAACACGCGGAGATCACCGATGACGATCGTAAATGGATTGGAAGAACACTCGCTCGTATTCACAATGTTGGTGAGCATTTCAAGGCCAGCCATCGTTGGCGACTCACTCCTCAAACTTTTGGAGAGGCCAGTCTTCAATTCATTTTGACCCAAACTTTTCTGCCTGCCGACTTAAAGGAAAATATCGAGGCCTATCTTCTGCAGGCCCTGGAAGGGGTGCGCATTTATTTTCGTGAAGACTTAAAAATATTTCCCATCCACGGAGATTGTCATCCTGGAAATATTTTATGGAATCAAGATGGCCCCCATCTTTTGGATTTTGATGACATGGTCATCGCGCCCCCCGCACAAGATCTCTGGATGTTATTCAATGGCAGTGAAGAAGAAAAAAGACAGCAACGCGATTCTTTTTTTGAGGGCTACGAAATGTTTCGCGAGTTCGACACCTCCACGCTTATCCTCACCGAACCCCTGCGCACTTTACGCATGATCCGCCATGCCGCGTGGATTGGACAACGCTACCAAGAACCTGCTTTTCAACGCGCCTTTCCTTATTATGAACAACGCCGCTACTGGGAAGATTTTTTGCAGCAGATTAAAGAACAAATTTCTTTGCTTCAGGAAATTCAGTGGAAGTGAGTGGCCTTACTTTAAAAATCCCATTGGCTTTTTAGATTTAGATGTGGAGGGAGCTTCTATCAACTGTCTCATCGCGTTGAAAAGAGACTTGATGTGACTGTCGTGTACTGTCACCTTTTGCTCCAAATCAGAAAGTTTTCTTAAAACCTCTTTGTGTTGTGATAACATCTGTCGCATTTGAACAAAAGCCCGAACTATATAAATACTCACTTCAACAGCGCGTTTACTATTGATGACAGAAGCCGCCATGACTGTACCATGCTCAGTAAAGGCGTGAGGTAACGTTGTAGAATGCTTAAGGTTTTTGAACCGGTCACAATTTGTGACCAGTTCATTTTTCTCTTCTTCTGTAAGTTGAAACATAAAATCCTGTGGAAAACGCTGAAGATTTCTTTTTACTGCCTGGTTAAAAACTTTAGTGGGAACTCCATAGAGCAGAGCAAGGTCAGCATCTAGAATCACTTTTTCCTGACGAATCAAAAGAATGTAGTTAAAAATGTCTTGAGTCGCAATGACATCATTCATATTTCTCAAATAAAGCAAACTCTATGCCAACATTAAGAATGAATGAGTTGCATTAGAGAATCATTTTTTGAAACTGAGTTCTGATTTTCATACGGTAAGTACGAATTTTGGACAAAGGCAGAATTGAGATAGATCAATCCGTATCCAATGGGCTGTCAACCCCCTCCAAGATCTCTGCATTGTTTCACAAAGGATTTTCTCAACCATTGATGCGCCGGATCTTCATGATTTCGTGGATGCCAATACTGGATAATATCCACCTCGGAAATGGGAAGAGGCGATTTGAAAAATTTTAAAGAATAAGGCTCTGCCAATCTTCTTGCCAAGGGAGCGGGGATCGTAGACAGAGGAATTGATGAGTGCGAGGAGCTCATTTACAGGTGGAGACATTATCAAAAAATTGAATAGATGTCCCAACATTCCCCCCTTCTCCTCTTCCCTCCATGAAGAGGGAAGAGGACCTAGAGAAATGTGAAGAAGGTTGGGTGGGTGACTACTACGGAGTCGTGGTAAAACTCACTGTCACATCGCTGGAAAGAGCATTTCCAGACATGTCTGTAATAGCAGTGGTAAGGATCACCACATATCCGGTGTTATTCCAAAGTAGAACATCCGGTGTAAAACTTGCTTGTGGTCCATTGTAACTGAGCGTGCCTGTCAGAAGGGTTGTCTCTCCTTGTCGTCGTAAGGTGAAAGTATTCGAATTAAGAGTGAAGGAATCTATCTCCTCATCAAAAGTAACCGTAATAGAAGCATCAATGGGCACGCCTGTTTCTCCATTATTGGGAATAGTAGAAACCATCACGGGGGCGGTACTATCAGAGGCGTTTCCTGTTGTGAAGGTCCAGGTGAACTCACTCCCCAGCGCATTTCCCGCCGCATCCGTTACACCTGTAGTAACAGTACCTGTATAAGTCACATTGGGATCAAGGGGACTTGCGGGAGTAAAGCGGGCAGATCGATGCGTGGCATCATAATCCACGGTGCCACTCACTGAAGCGCCTCCCGCATCCCTAATCATAAAACTTGAGGAAGTGAGGCTTGAAGGGTTCATTTCTTCGCTAAAATCCACACGAACTTTTTGGTTGAGGGCAACATTTGTAGAGAGATCCTCCGGACTTGTACGAAGGATAAGAGGAGGAATTGGACCTGAATCAGAACTGGTTGCAAAACTCCAAATCACATCACTGGCCAACGGAGTTCCCGCTACATTGGTGACCCCTGTCGTAATCGTCATTGTATAAGTCCTGTTAGAATCGAGAAAATTGGAAGGAGTAAAAGTAGCCACACGGGTCGCGGCGTTATACTCCACAGTGCCTGTTACCGCGATAAATCCATCATCTGTCATACTAAAAGTAGTGGTATTGATTGTAGCCTCATCCATGGCTTCACTGAACGTTGCTGTGAGGGTTTGATTGATTGAGACATTTGTTGCAGCATTTGCAGGGTTTGTAGAACTGACCGTCGGAGAAGTAAGAGTCGTCGTGGTACCCCCTGAAGCTGTGCCTCCTCCTGATCCTCCTCCATTTCCACCACATCCTGCCATCCAAATGACGGTGAACAGCAAAAACCATGCCCTAAGCTCACCCCATTTATAGATAGTCATGGGAGTATCCTCCTTCGATTTTTCAGGTTTTTCAGACGAATTGCCTTCTCAATTTCGACTTCGATAACCCAGCAGAAAACACAAATCTGATTTAGAAAACAATCAGGGGAGGCAGGATTTTTTTCTAGGGGATCCCCCGGTGTAAATTTATTTCACGAACAAAATTTATGAATCCAGGCCAAGGCAGCTTCTATCCCATCCACAGCCGCACTGGTAATTCCTCCCGCATAACCCGGGCCTTCACCACAAGGGAAAAGACCCGCAGTACTCACACTCTCACGAGTTTCCAGATGACGCGTGATACGAATCGGTGAAGAGGTGCGAGATTCCACGGCGTGAAGCAAAGCCTCTGGATGAAAAAAACCTTTCCGACGCTTTTCAAAATCTGAAAACCCCCTGCTGAGGTAATCGCAGATCCAGGAGGGAAGCAGATCTGCCAGATTGGCGGGAACAACTCCCGAAGGGCAACTTGATTTTGTATGGATTTTGCCTTCTTTATTTTCCAAAAAATCTTTCAGGTGTTGGGCAGGAATTCGGCGTGACTCCCCGCGAACAGCAGAAGCCTCGTAAACTTTGCTTTCAATGCCCCGTTGAAATTGCATCAATCTAAAAGGATCATTTCCCGGCACCCGATCTTTTGAAACGGAACAAACAATCGCCGCATTCGCCCAGGGAGAATTACGGTGAAAATTGCTCATGCCATTTACGACAATTGTTTTGGGATCTGTCGTGCTCGAAATCACATAGCCCCCAGGGCACATGCAAAAGCTGTAAACTCCCGTGTGCTCTTTTTCCCAATAACTTTGAAGTTTATACTGCGCCGGTTCCAACTCTTCCAAGAGAGGGACTTGCCCTGAGCTTGTCGAAGGAGCCTGCCCTGAGCGAGCGCAGTGAGTCGAAGGGCCATATTGCCACTGATTAATATAACTTTGAGGATGTTCGATGCGAAGGCCCAAGGCAAAATCTTTTGCTTCAATGTGGACTCCTTGAGAATTCAAATTTTCGAAAAATTTTCCAGCGCTATGGCCGCAGGCCAAGAGGACACCCGTGCCTTCAATTTTTTCTCCGTTGGAAAGCACAAGGCCCTGAACCTGATTTTGCCTGATCTCCAATTCAGCGACACGAGTTTTGAAACGTAAATCCGCTCCCTGCAAAATGAGATCATCCGACATCGCGCGAATCACATCCCGGATGCGATTACTACCCACATGAGGATTATAAACATAAGTGATTTCTGGAGGAGCACCGTAAGAGACAAAACTTTTCATCACGAAAGAAATGAGTGGAGATTTTATTCGTGTGATCAGTTTGCCATCGCTAAAAGTTCCTGCACCGCCTTCTCCGTTGCAGACATTACTGTCTTCATCCAACTCTCCATGCCGCCAATAACGGCTGATCTTCAACATGCGCTCGTGAGTTCTGGCTCCACGTTCAAAAAGAATGGGGCGAATGCCATGCTTCAAAAAAGTGAGGGCCGCAAACAGACCTGCAGGGCCGGCTCCAATGATGAGAGGCGGAGGACCCTTCCATTTTTTCTGGGGAAACTCCGGGAAATCTTCTGTAATTTTTTCGCCCTCAAAATAAACTTCCAGCGTGTAAACCCAAAAAAGTTTTTTCTGATTACGGGCATCCAAGCTGCGTTTTTTGACGCGAATGTGTTGAATTTTTTTTTCAGGAATTCCCAAATGAGACGAGAGATTTTTTTTGAGATCAGGATCTTTTTGATAGGGAATTCGAAGTTGTTCGATGCTTTTCATAATTTCTCCTGGCTGCTATTTGAACAGCAATGAGAGAACTGTTTTTTTTAAAAAACAAGTTTATCCTTTTTCTGGATTATTCTCAATGCAGAGAAAAGACATATTTTCTCTGGTGATTTATTTTTTTTAAATTAAGATACCCGGAATTAAAAATAATTCAAGCCAAGGAGACTCTATGCAATTTCAATCCAAAAAATGGGGAGTATTTTTATTTGGTTTTATTTTTCTCACGACCCCCTTTATTTCGCGCATCGAAGCGTGTACGCGGGCCCTCTGGTCTAACAATGGAATTGCCATAGTCGTAGGGCGCACTCTGGATTGGATGGAAGACATGAAAACCAATCTGTGGGTTTTTCCCCGGGGAATTGATCGAAAGGGCTTAACACCTGAAAATCCTCTTCAATGGACTTCTCAATATGGCAGCGTGGTCGCGAGCGCTTATGATATTGCGAGTGCGGATGGCATGAATGAAAAAGGTTTGGGCGCAAATCTTTTATGGCTGGATGAATCCAATTACGGAAAGCGTAATTCCAAGTTGCCCGGCTTATCCATCAGTTTATGGGCCCAGTATTTTCTGGATAATTTTGCAACAGTGAATGAAGCCATCAATGCGTTTCAAAAACATCCCTTTCAACCCGTTACCGCTAAAATCGGCAAGACACAACTCATCGCTACGGTACACCTCACTCTTGAAGATGCCACGGGCGATTCTGCCGTGATTGAATACATCGATGGAAAACCAAAAATTTATCATGGCAAAGAATATACAGTGATGACCAATTCTCCCACCTTTGAAAAACAACTTAAAAATTTAAAAGACTACGAAGGTTTTGGTGGCAAGAAACCCTTGCCGGGCACGACTTCCCCGGAAGACCGTTTTGTCAGAGCCAGCTACTATACCAACCGCCTGGCAAAACCCATGGGGACTCGCGAAGCCATTGCAGGAATCATGAGCGTGATCCGAAATGTTTCCCAACCTTTTATTATTTCAGACGGGAAAAAACCTTATACCGATGCAACTCTTTGGAGAACGATCCTGGATCTCACTCACAAAGTTTATTATTTTGAATCCACCACGAGCCCCAGTCTGGTTTGGATCGATTTAGATGACATGCAATTAGATAAAGGCTCTTCTGTGATGAAATTGGATTTGGTCGGGAACCCCGATTTGATTGGCGATGTGGCGAAAAAATTTGTTCCTGCCAAATCTTTTGAGTTTATTGGGCCGATGGAATAATGATTTTTCATTTTCATTCTTTCATGGGAATAACAGCGGGGTTCTTGTCGTTCATCGCTTTTATTCCTTATATTCTCTCCACCCTAAAAGGAAAAAACCGCCCCAACCGCGCCACCTGGATCATTTGGACCATCGTTGGCGTGATTCTACTTTTTAGTTACAAAGCCGCAGGCGCCACGGACGCCCTCTGGGTAAGCATTGCCAATGTTCTCGCCTTTGGCATGGTGCTCTCTCTTTCATTTAAATATGGAGAAGGCGGATGGAACAGCTTCGATCTTTTGTGTCTCACCGGTGCAGCGATTGGACTTTTTTTGTGGTGGTATTTTTCTTCGCCGCTGCCGGCCTTGTATATGAGTATTCTCGTGGATTTGATCGGTGCAATCCCCACTTTTAAAAAATCTTATCTGGATCCGGCAGGAGAAAATTTGCTTTCATGGATTTTATTTTGGATCGCCAACACCCTAAATCTTTTTGCCGTTCAAGAATGGAACATGGCGATGGCGACCTATCCGATTTATTTATTTTTGCTCACAGGTGCCTTGGCGCTTATTCTTGTTTTTCGGCGGCAATCTGAATCTCCACCCACTTCTTCTTGCCCTTAAATCCTCTCACAATTTTCACGTCTGACTGAGGCAGCGAAAAATGCTCCGCCAAAATTTTTCTTACGGCCTCATTGGCTTTACCTTCCTGGGCAGGAGCTTTCACAGCCACTTTGTAAGAACCATCCGGCATTTTTTCAACGGAAGGATGTTTAGCATTGGGTTTCACCACAATAGAAATCAACATAAATTTTTATTAAAAATTAATCTCTTGCAAGTGTACCCGGCACCCACTTGTTGGCCAATGGAATAAAAATCTTAAAGTTTCTATCCCTTATTCAACACAAAATTTTATCGCAGATCAAGAAGCTGGAAGTACGGCAAAAATTCGCACGGGGGCTCCCGTGCCTTGTTCAATTTTCATGGGAGCCACATACAAATTTACTCCCCGTGCAGGCAACTTATCCAAACAAGTCACATTTTCTATCCCATAAATATTTGCGTTTAACAGAATTCGGTGAGACATAAAACTGTGAGAAGGTCCATGATCGAGGCTTGGCGTATCAAGCCCCACTCCCTTTATATTTTTGTTTTTCAGATAATTTGCCGCTTCAGAAGAGATGCCGGGGAAGTGCAAATTTTTCACATCAGCAAACTTGTCTGTGCCAAGATATTTTTTCTTGTCTCCCCAATACTTGTCCCATCCCGTGTAAAAAAGAACGATATCCTCAGCCCCCAGGGGGCCATGATTTTTTTCCCATGATTGCACATCTTTTTTACTGATCTCATAATCCCGATCTTTTGCACAAGCAGGTCGCACATCAATAACTGCCGCCTGCCCCACCAATTGAGAGGGAGGGATCTCATCTACGGATCGCCCTCCTTGGGTAAAATGAACAGGCGCATCAATATGCGTACCTCCATGTTCCGGTGCTTTAAAAAGATTTGCCGCGTAAAAATATCCTTGGGGAGTTTTTGTCCACCCGATTTTTTCGAGTTCAAAACCTTTTTCGGTTGGCCAATAAATGGTGTTTTGACTAAAAGAGTGTGTAAGATCCACTATCTCCCCTGCCCCTACGGAAGAAACAAAAAACAAAAAGAAACAAAAAAAAGAGTAGAAAATTTTCATGGATATCCCCTTGTTTTTATAAATTCCTGAATAAACTACATCCCCACTATTTATCCTAAAAACGGCTTTGTATTGCCGAATTTAGGTTTATTGAAATACGACCCACGTGGGGCCATCGAGTAAAGCGCTGGCTGTTTCTAGGGTGCAACTCGTAAAGGCTCCATTTTTCCCCACATTGCAAACCACAATTGAATTCACACCCGACTGGCGATTGGGAACATAAGCCTTATTGTCTTGGAAGGTAATCCCATAAGGATAGTTGTACAACGCATCATCTCCCACCTCTATACAAGAGGTAAGTAGAGGCTTTGCATACTCACATTTGAGCACGCGATTTGCGTTTGCAATCGTGAAATAATAATAAGCCCCATTACTGCCAATCGAAAGTGGGATATCAGTCCCCAAATCGAGGGCCGTCGTACAATTGCTAATCGATACTCCGTCACTACTACAACTTAATATTTTATTTGTATCGGTGTCACTCTGGCTTGTCACCAAAACATTATTGAATGTCGTAAAATAAACGGCCGTGGGCATCGTAATATTGCTGTTTGCCACCGCGTCCATCTCTTGCGCATTAAAAGTCATCAGTTGGTTATTGGAATAGCTGGGAACAAAAAGAGAATTGCCTCTCAGCGTAAGATTGACAGGAAAATCATAGCCCGTGTACGGCGCTTTTTCACATCCGGTGAACAATCCGCTAAGATATTGACACTGCAAAATCTGGTTACCTTCAGGAGTTCCATCATAGTTTGAAATATAAACACGGGGGTCACTGAGACTGTTTAAGGTATTAAAAGCAAGAGCGACCGGATGAGTAAGCCCCTCTACGCTGAGCACCATGCATTGGGTGAAATTGATAGCTTTTGCCACGTAGGGGCATTTTAATATCGTGTTGCCCTCTCTATTCACGATGAATGCGTTTTCTGGAGCGATGTAAGAGTCTCCACACGATATGCAACTCATTAGCAGTAATAAAATCCATTTTTTCATGTAATGATCTGTGCCTTATGGGCAAGAAATTCTTGGATTGATTCAGGAGATGCTTTGGCAAATGTTCCTTGCCGACTTGCCGCAATGCCTGTCTGTCGAAAAAGCTTGAGGGCCATTTCTGTCATTGCAGTAATGACAGCAATTCCATTCAACACAATTGCTTTATCAACCACAAAATCATTATCACGACTTAGTAATAACATGGGTAAACCGCCCGCAAGAATAATGACTTCAGCTCCAGATTCAACAAGCGCCTTGGCTTCCCGGTAGTAATCCTCCTTTATAGACTGATGGATTTTTTGATCTTTTATCGCCTTCATATAGGTGGACACTTGCGTATTGACGGCGCGAACGCCTATTGCCCGCTGAGCCAATCCCAATCGTATGATTTGATCACGGTGCCATGGTAAAAAAGCAGGATTGATTGTCACCAGGCCAAACGTTCGCCCCAAAGTACAAGCATAAAGCATGCTGGCTTCTCCAAGGCCCACGACCGGGATACTTAATGAAGATCGGCATTCCATAAGCCCTGGTTCCTGAAAATGACCGATCACATAAGCATCATAACCTTTCTGTTCTGCTTCAATCGCATGTTGAATCGCTAGTACTCCGCAACGCAACTCACCCAGTGGGCTTAAGTGATGATCAGGAGGAGACATCCCGTGGACTTCAAAGTGGGCATGCGGTGCGGCGAATTTGTCCAGACTCGACTGCAAGAGATGAATATAAGACGCTTCTTGTTTCAGATCCAAAAAACTCTGGTACCAAATCTTGGCACATTTTTCAGAATCCATTGATCTCTCCTTTATGAATATAAATGGTCACAAGTTATATTTGAGGATCAAGTGATAAAATCTTTAAAAAACAATTTCTTTGGAGATCAACATAAGTTTTTATCACTTCGAATTTTTCGGATAAAACTCAATCACAGGTGTAGAAACCTTTTGACCTTCGGGAACAAAATCTGGCACTGGCTTTCCCACGGGTCCTAACTTTCTGAGAAAACGATAAAGAGAACGTGCATCCGCCTCTGAAAATTGATGCAAAATCCACCAAGGCATGGGAGGTCGTGTAATAACATTTCTAGAAAATTGCGCCCAAGACTCTTCAGATATTGTAGAAAAATAAAGTCTCAAATTAGTAGGATACGTGGTTCCCCAAGGACCTTGAAAACCAATATCAGACCCCCTAAGCCAGTCGGACTCTGGAATCTGCAAAGGCTTCAAAGCCCACCCCGGTGTGTGGCAATCGTTACATCCGCTGATGACAGCTAAATATCGCCCGCGTTCGACGGAAATGATTTGAGAATCTGTCTGCTTTTCGGAATGACAAGCAAGCATCCCCATCAAAATAAAAAAAAGAAAAATATTTTTTTTGGAATTCATTTGAGAAAAAATTCTACTTTCAAATAAATTATTTCAATTCCCCGAATAATCCTGAATCCCTGCACAATCCAGTCGTTCTTCTGTAAGACCAGCGGTATTGCTATCATAGAACAGCATGATTTTTGTCAGATTGGTTTGGCCATTGTTATAAACGTTTGTCACCCCTGCCAGATCGGGGGTATCCGGTGCAAAATAATATTCTTGAAGAAGTGGGGCGGAGTTGTAACGGCCGTTATTTCCCCATTTAATATTCATCGTCCAAGTCGGTTCATACACCGTATAATCCGATTGTTTGGCAACTTCATTGCTACTGTAGTTTTTTACAAGTTGTGAAGCCGTGGGTGACAAGGGATCATATCCCGTATTGAGTGGATTTTGGGTTTCAATATTAGTTTTTAAATCTGCCAAAGAATAAACATCCACGCTGCCATCCTTTTGAGTAACTTCTACCCGATTGATCGGAAGAGTTGGATCGATGCGCAATAGCAATTCAATATAATTATTGATGCGACTCAAGGTGGTATTGCGAATGTAGAGATGGCTTGCTCCGCACTCAATCCCCCCATTTATAATATTCACCGTTTTCCCAAACCCGGTCTGAGCATCAAATTCCGCACTGCTGCTTCCCGTCGTTGGATTAAAAAATCCATCGTGCATGGAAGGTTTTAAACTCCCGGAGGGTTCTTGAAAAGGAACAGACCAATACGCCAAGCCCACTTTCCAGCCCAAAGTTCCACTTGAATCAATCAGGTTGGGCTCATTGGCCAAGGCCAGTGGATCACTGGGATTTATTCTGCTTCCGTAAAAAATATAGTTGTACGCATGAGTCAGTTGTTTTGAACCCCGGCCAAAAAATTGGTTTGCGGGAATATTGGGAGGATAATTGGTATCCGTACAGAACTTGACGGCCAAGCTGCAATAATCAGTCCCCTCCGGCGTGGTGGAAATTCCGCTACACGCTGAAAGTTTTGCAGTGCCATCGGTGCTTTCACAAAATCCTTTTTTGGTGCCGTAATCAGGGCAGCCCGAGATAGCGCAAGAGCCTTCCGTAATAGCCGTAAGCCCGTACGCCGCGCCCAAAGAACCCGCGCCACCGGGTTTGACAAGATCACCACTGACCAGAAAGCTGGGAGGAGAAGCACCATTGGTTTCCTGATTAATATTCGCCAAAAAAGCAGCGATCTCGCGGGTGTTGGAAAAGCTATCGCTTCCATTAAAAGGAGCTGCGTCTGCAATGGAGGCCTGACTCACAAATAAGTCCTGATACGCTTGGGCCAAATTTCCATATGAATAAAAACTATAGGGTGCAGTGCCTTTGGCCAATTTGGGATTGTCGGCATAAGCCGTTGCAAAGCTATCGGTATAGATGGCATTAAATTTACACAGACTCAAATTTGGAAATTGTGGATTAGCCTCTGCCTCAGCAAGGGAGCTGGGAGTTGCACCTCGGGTACAATTGTCTGCTCCAGAAGTGGTGGTAGATCCACTGTCACAAGCGGTAAAAGCTCCTATCAATAAAAGAAGGAATAAGAGGAATATTCTTTTCATCAAGGGCCTTTCATTCAAGAAATTAGCGTTTATCGTATCATGTAACAAACGTGAGAGAAATTATTTTGAGCTTAAGATGAAAAAAATAAAGGGTTGGAGCAGAAGGATAAAAAAATATGCAGATGTTTACTTCTTCGTCATTTATTTTGGGTCAATGAATGTGGCTCCATCCATTTACATGCCCTTAGTTTATGGCGGAAGAATGGAGTGAAGAGTTCCACCCTCCATCCAGTAGAAGGCAACAGATTTTGAATGCAACATGTTTTCACGCCTGAAAACCGGGAAACCCCAGTCGCTTCCCTTGATCTTTTTGCAGTCCTCATCAAATTCATTGTCTTGGAGCAGGAGTTCTTTTTCGTTGGGGCGCCCTCCCCGCCCTTCGGGGATAAATTTATAAAGATGCCAGGCGTGCAGGAGGCCACCCCCCTTCTGATAATCCCGAAGAAAGCAGGCCAGCTTTTCCAAGTGGGTTCTATTTTTTTGTGTCACCACCGTCGAGACGGTAACTGATTTTTTATTCTCCCTGAGACGGTGTAATCTTTCCAAAATGAGTGGATGATGTCCCTTCTTGTAAATCCTCATTTCGTTATGAACGTGAGCCTCCGTGGATTCCAAGGGCAGAACATATCGGTCAATAGCGGGATGCTTGGCAAAATTTTCGGGAAGCTTGATCCCATTGGTTCCCAACTGCACAAAAAATCCCATGGCCTTCGCCTCTTCAGCCAATCGAAAAGGATCGTGAGGCCAGAGAGTCGGCTCTCCCCCTCCCATGACGATATTCTGGATCCCGCAAGATTTGATTTGATCCAGAAGCCCCACCGCCTCCGCAAAGGTGAAGGAGCCGAAACGATCCTCCGTGATACAAAAATTGCACGTCATGTTGCATCCGGGGAGAAGCATGATGACAGCGATGGAGGGGGGCGATTTCATATCAAAATTCTACAGGGTCAACTTAAGTTCTAACGGTGTTTTTTAGTAAATTTTTCTTTACTTAAATTTCTTATTAGTTAAGCTGTCTTTACTAGGAGATTACATGAAACGAATCACCGGACATTACGAAAAAATAACCACCGTTGGAGAAGCTTTCAACGCTTTTATTCCAAATCCACTTCCTCCCGACAAGCCTAAATTTCTTTTGGATAAGGTAACGTTAGGCCTCTTGCAAAAGGCGGAGCATGGGTTGGCGAGTTTAGAATTAGCGGGTGAGATGGTCCCGTCACTAGATTGGTTTATCTATGCTTTCGTACGTAAGGAAGCTGTTACTTCTTCACAAATCGAAGGCACACAAGCAACCCTTATGGATTTGCTGACCTTTGAAGCGGAAGAACACTCCGATAAAAAAGATGACGCCGATGTCGAAGAAATTTGTAATTATCTCGAAGCACTCAAATACGCCCGCAAAGAAATCTCCCGTAAAAATGGCCTCCCTCTTTCTATGCGTTTAATAAATGAAGTTCACCGTCGACTCATGAAAGGCGTTCGTGGAAGCACAAAACAACCTGGAGAAATTCGGCGTAGTCAAAATTGGATTGGGGGTTCCAGACCGGGGAATGCAATTTATGTTCCTCCGCCTCCACATCTTCTTGCAGATACCTTGAGTACATTCGAAAAATATATTCACGCAAGCGATGATCTCCCACCTTTAGTCCGTGCAGGCCTGTTACATGTTCAATTTGAAAGCATTCATCCTTACCTCGATGGAAATGGCAGAATTGGTCGTTTACTGATCACTTTGCTCCTTGAGCACTGGAAATTGATTTCTCAACCTTTGCTGTACTTGAGTTTATATTTTAAACGCCACCGCAACGAGTATTACCAACGATTGGGAGTGGTGCGTGCCGAGGGTGATTGGGAAGGATGGATTTCGTTTTTTCTGCAGGGGATTGTCACCATTTCTAGCGAGGCTATTCATCTTGCCCGAGATCTCTTTGTTACCGTTTCAAAGGATCGAGAAAAAATTCTTAACTCGTCGCAAGCAACTGTCATTGCATTGCGACTGTTTGAACTTTTACCGCTTCATCCCATTGTTACGATGCCCGGTGTGGTGAAACTTCTCAATACCACCAAACCCACAGCAACCAAGGCCATCGCTGTTTTGGAAGAACTTGGTATTTTGTCGGAATCCAGTGGACGTAAGCGAGACCGGACATTTAATTATTCAGCGTATTTGCAGAAATTGCGAATAGGAACAGAATTAAGTGCCTACAGAATAGTGATTGAATATGCATTTAGAAAATTAGTGATTAAGCCTGGAAAGGTTGTTGAGCTTGATCAAGCAAATGAAAGCTTTGATTATCTTGCACAAAGTGATGCCGAGGTTTTTTTCAAAAAGGTTATTTTGAAATTAAAAAATACTCCATCAGTTCGTGGAGCAATTCTTGAGCACTACAATGGATTTGTTTGGGTGCCGATAAAAGATCAACTTCTTTGGTCAGAAGATAGTGCAGGTGTATCGACACTACATGCTTCTGACGTTGTATCCGATCCCGTTGATTCATTTTTGCAACTTATGAAGCAAGCAGGTTTGTAAGGGTTCGCACATTGTGACGCAAAAAAATAAAAGACATAATAATTTCAATGGCTTTCAAAGATATGCGCCCGGCTGGACGCTTTTAGAACTGCGTGCGTGGAAATGCAATTAGCAACTTGATTTTAACAGCCTCCAGTCAATCAACAGTTGTTCCCATGTTTTTGTTGCTTTACTTGCAATTTCTAAAAAATCACCAATGCGTGTATCATTATTATCAACAATCTCCCCGGTGACTATGGCTTTTTCGGTTCCATCACCGGAAATCTCAGGTACCCCACCAGAACCAAATGTCATTGTAACTCCTGAGCCATTTTTGACCTGAGTCTGCAATCTCATTATTCGGTTGATATTGATTAGCTTTGGGGCCTTGCCTGAATAGCCATTATTCCTGGGTGGATACCCATGTTTATCATTATTGTTTAAATCTTGGAGAATTTGTAATGCAGCACAATTTTTAAAAGCCTCATCAACTTGTTTCGGATTTTTATCGTTCTTTCTTGCCCATTGACGTAAATGGTCGGCAAGATTGGCAATGTTGGAGATAATAGTATGTATCTGATTTGACAATTCGGGATCCGTTAGTCCTCCACGAAAATCTTGATGAAAGCCAACATACTTATCCGTCTGAATAATATCTGCTTTAAGCTTTTTAAGATCCTTCTCTTCAGCAGTGTTGATTGAACAGTAGACACGTTTAATCCGATCGATAATACTTTCCATAAGTACCTCAATCGTCTTTTTTCAAACTCTGAATTAACTTCGTAAGCATTTGGCAAACAGCCTGAAGGTCATCTCGTAATTCTGTCTTTTGAGTTTCAGCAATCAATCCCAATTCGAATCCAAGTTCGATCAACGGAACACACTCGAAAGCTGAACCACGAGCAATGAAATAAAAATTAGCTTTGTCTTTGGCGTGCCAACGGCCAGAGCCTTCAGCAAAATTGAGAGTGATACTAGTGGCAGCTCTGTTGAGCTGATCACACCAACTGTATTGACCTTTAATTTCTTTGGTGAGTGTTAAGATTTTCTTCGAGAAAACGAGTGCTCTTTTATAGACATCAAGATTTTCAAAGGCGAATTGACTCATAATGAATCTTCTCTTCCCGAAGAACGAATTACGAAGAACGTGAACGAAATTTGGCGCATTCGAATCAACTTAACAGCAACAAATCCCGTAATTCGTTCACGTTCTTCGTTCTTCGGGAAAAATTTGTCTGCGCCAATTTTTTATGCTCCCAACCGGATTCGAACCGGTGTTACCGGCGTGAGAGGCCAGCGTCCTAAACCCCTAGACGATGGGAGCTAAGCCTTGCTAAAAATCGTTAGACGTATATAGTGCGCTCGTCTCATGAGTCCAACACTTTTTAGGCATAAAAATTTCAGATTCTTTTTCTTTTCAAGAGAAGAGTCTCGTAAACATATTCATGTTACTTCTCCAGAGGGAGAAGCCAAGTTTTGGGTTGAACCTAAAGTTGCACTAGCCCATTCTTCCGGGTTATCCTCCAGGGCGTTAAACGAATTAGAAAAGATTATCGAGGAACGAAAAGATGAAATCTCAGCAAGCTGGAAAAAACATTTCGGAAATTGAAGTTCTGAATGTAAGTCCTCACGGCATTTGGATTTTCGCAAAGGATAAAGAATATTTTCTGGATTACAAAAATTATCCCTGGTTTCAAAACGCGAAATTAGAAGAAATTTTCGATCTAGAACTTCATCATCAGTCTCATCTGTATTGGCCAAAACTAGATATTGATCTGGACTTGGAAATTTTAGAAAAGCCAGAAAAATTCCCACGGGTTTATAAAACAAATTCTTAATTTTTTTGAAGTGTCGTTAAATACCCCCCCAACCTGCGAATCCCCTCCCGAATTTTTTCCATGGAGTTGGCGTACGAAATACGAATGTAGCCTTCCCCCCCTTTTCCGAAATCAATGCCAGGAGTGATGCCTACTTTGGCTTGTTGAAGACAATCAAAGGCAAAACGATAAGAGTCATTTGTATATTTTTTAATGCTCACAAAAATATAAAAGGCTCCTTCGGGTTCGTGGATAGTCTTTAAACCAATCCGATTTAATTCTTCCAATGCCACGTTTCTTCTTTCAGCAAACCCAAGCCGCATGCGTTCCTGATCTTTGGCTCCTTCTCGCAATGCTGCAATTCCGGCGCGTTGTACGAAAGGATTTACAGAAATGGCGAAATTTTGTTGGATAATTTGCATCGGGCGCACAAACTCGCGAGGGGCAATCACATAGCCCAAACGAAAACCTGTCATCGAATAAGCTTTTGAAAAACCGTTGATCACAAAAGCACGATCGGTAAACTCCAAAGCCGAGCGCTCGCGCCCTTCGTAAACAAGTCCATGATAAATCTCATCCGACACCAAATAAGGTTTCAAGTGGGCCAAACCTTCAAAGGTTTCATCGGAAACCAAATAACCGGTGGGATTCGAAGGAGAGGTGACTAAAATCGCTTTCGTTTTTCGGGTAATCTTTTTTTTCACCTGGTCCACGCGATATTGAAATTTATCGACTTCTTTCACGCGCACATAGACGGGATTTCCATCCAAAAATTTTACAAAGTTGGGGTAACAAGGATAGTGGGGATCACTCAAAATCACTTCGTCTTGCGGATTGAGCAACACCGAAAAAGCCAGGAAAAAAGCCTGAGAGCTTCCGGAAGTGACCAGCACTTGATCGGGATGGACTTCAACTTTGTAGCGACGAAAATAATGTTTGGCGATGGCTTCGCGCAGCTCAATCATTCCCCGAGAATGGGTGTATTTGGTGAAATCTTCATTTAAAGCCTGAATACAGGCATTTTTAACACAGGGGGGTGGGGGGAAATCGGGCTCGCCTAAAGAAAGTGAAATCACGTCTTCGCCTAAAGCCTGCATTTCTCCAATCTTTTCAATGACATCCATGGCGATGAAGGATTTTATTTTTTGGGATCTTGCAGAAGGTTTCATAAAAAATCTTTCGGAGAAGGAATAATTGAAAAAAACACTTTTATAGGCAACTCTCTGGCTTAAATACCGATAATAATCAAGTCGGTAAAAGGAGCTTTTTTGAAACGAACAATCTTAATTTTACTTTTATTTTTGGGCTTAAGCCTTCCAGCCGAAGCCCAATATTATGGTTATCCCACGAATCTCTTGTATCTGCCGGCCTATTACTTGGGGGGAGGATGTCTGACGGGCTGTGGAACAGGCTATACCGTGGCCACCTCTCTCAGCATTGGGATCAGCGCCGCCAATTCGGCGGTTCAACTTCACGAATATACAAAAGCCCAAAACGCTCAAATTGAATATTACCAAGCCCAAGTGGAGGCCCAAAAAGCTTGGGCCAATGCCCCTCAGCGGATGATCGATTATTATAATATCCAAAAAGTGGCCCCATTTTTTGACGATACCCCTTCAAAAAAATCCAAAAACCTTCAAGCGCCTACGCTTTCTATCCAGAAAACAGAAGAAGTGAGTCATTAGGGTAAATTTAGACCCGTTTTGTCAAAACTCTCTCCTTCCAGAACAAAAATTAATCTTTTTTCATCGTTTTAGCCTTTTTCTTTTCTTTTCAATTTCCTCCAAGAACCCACATTTTTTACATTCTTAAGCTTGGCACTTCGCTTGCAGCATTAAATATAAAAAAAGTCTTAAAAAACCAGGAGGCGCGCCATGCAATGGGGAAAAGTGATTGATAAGTGGTTGGGAAGTTCAAAAGAAAATGAAAATCCAATATTTCCAAAAAAACTCAGGTTTTTTGGCAAATCCAATGAACAACGTGTCGCACACATTTGTGAGGAATTAGGTAATGGAGGAGATCGCGAAGCCATTGAAATGCTCATGAAGCATGGGTTGAAAGATCAGGAAATCAAAGAAATTGTTCAAGCCAGCAATATTCTTAATTGTGAAATGATGGGAGATATAGAACTCGAAGTAGAAAAACTCTATGCCCAAAAGGTGCTTCATGAACATGGCTACACCGGAGTAGAAGAATTCAAAAAACAACTCACTCTTTACCATGAAGCCCATGAGATGAAGTGATCAAAATCGAATCTTAAAAACCGATCGATCTCCACTCAAAATACTTTTGGCGTGAGCCTGCAGTTGGGGAAGCAAATTCCAAATATAAAAACGTGTGGTCTTGACTTTGCCTTCGTAATAGCGCGCATCGGGATGATTTTCACAAAGAGCAAATTTGGTTTCTTCAACCGTTGCATGGGCATCCGCCCAAAGTTTTTCGAGTTTGGGGAGGGCCACCAAAGTCTGCTCCAATAAAATCCACGCCAGACTAAGATATCCCATCATGTTTAAAAAAGAAACCGCATGAAGCGCTACATAATCGCGATCTCCACTCATGGCCACTTCAGCAAATTTCATGGCCACCTGCCCCACGGTATCGAGTGCTTTTTTAAAAGCGGCGAACTCTTCTTTCAAAGTGGAGTGAGCAGAATTCTCTGTAAAAAAATCGTTGAGCAAATCATAGAAACTACGAAACACTTCTCCACCCTTCATTCCCATTTTTCTTCCAACAAGATCCAGAGCCTGAATGCCGTTCGCACCTTCATAAATGGAACTGATCTTTACATCGCGCAACATTTGAGAAATGGGATATTCTTCGATATAACCGTAACCTCCATAAACCTGCATGGCGATTTCAGTAATTTCAAAACTTTTATCAGAACAAAAAGCCTTGCAAACGGGAGTGAGCAAATCCGCCCAACCTTGATAAGCTTCTTTTTTTTGGGGATCTGTTTCGTGGCGGGCACAATCAATGAGGTGTCCCACTTTGTAGAGCAGCCCGCGCATCCCCTCTACCTGAGCTTTCATGGTCGCCAACATGCGGCGCACATCGGGATATTGAATGATCGGAGTATTGCCTCCCTGAATGCGTTCTTTTGCATAAGCCACAGCATGCAGATAAGCATTGCTCGCCGTCGTAAGACCTTGCATCCCGGTCACCACTCGCGCTTCGTTCATCATCTGAAACATGTAAGACATGCCTTTGCAGGCCTCACCCACCAAAAAACCCAGGCAATCATTGTGGTCTCCGAAAGCCAGGGTGCAAGTGGGCGACCCGTGAATGCCCAGCTTTTCTTCAATATTCACGGTTTTGACATCGTTGGATTTTCCCAAAGCTCCGTCGGAGTTCACCCGAATTTTGGGAACCAAAAACAAACTGATTCCTTTGGTTCCCGCCGGATCTCCCTCAATACGGGCCAAGACCAAATGGATAATGTTCGAAGTGATATCCTGATCACCGCAAGAAATAAAAATCTTTTGCCCTTTGATGAAATAACCCTGATCGGTTTTTCGAGCCGTGGTTTTAAGATCCCCCACGGCACTGCCTGCCTGAGGCTCGGTAAGACACATGGTCCCTGACCATTCACCGGCATACATCCGTGGACAATAAAGCTCTGCCAGTTCTGGGGTACCAAAAGTTTCAACCAAATGGGCGGCACCCCTCGTCAGCCCGGGGAACATCATGAAACTATAACAGGCGCCCATAAAATATTCGGTCATGGGAAGAGTAATCGAGAGAGGCAGATTTAATCCCCCATAAGTGGAAGGCACATCGATTCCCAAAAAACCATTCGCTGCAAATTGACGATAAGCTTCTTTAAAACCCGGAGGAGTAAGCACCGTACCGTTTTGCAGCCGACAACCTTCCTGATCTGAAATGCGATTGAGCGGTGCCAACTCACGCTCTGCAAACTTGAGACTTTCATTTAAAAGGGCCCGGAGTTCTTCTTCACTTAAACCGGAAAATGCAGAATAGTTTTTCAGTTCCTGAATTTTCAGGTATTCAAAAAGAGAGAACTCAACATCGCGGGTGTAGGCCAAGTAAGACATATTTACTCCTTCTCATTCCAAATTCCTTGCAAGTGGCGATAAAGATAAATCAAAAATCCTCCCACCAGTAAAACAGCAATCGCGGTAGAAAACCGGTGAAAGTAAGGTTTTAAATCTTCCCAGTTTTGACCAAAAAATTTCCCTAGCCAGGCCAGTGCATAACACCAGATAAAAGATCCCACAAAAGTATAAAGATAAAAACGTTTGAGATTCATGCGGGAAACTCCGGCAGGAAAGGCAATAAAAGTGCGGATCACCGGAAGCAGTCGGCCCGCAAAAATAACGATCTCTCCATATTTTTCAAAGAGGCGATCGGCTAAAACAAGATCATGGTGAGAAATCAAAACCCACTTTCCATAACGTTCGACCAACTTTCTACCGCCATATTTTCCGACATAATAAGCGGGGACAGAACCCAACACACAGCCCAGGGCTCCTGCAAAAGCAACCCCTATCAGGGTAAACTGCCCGGTACTTACCAAATATCCTGAAAACGGCATGATGATTTCTGAAGGAAGTGGAATACACGCCGATTCAATCCCCATCAAAAGGATAATTCCCAGGTAACCCCAATGACCAATGACCCCAATAATCCAAAGCGTCACGGCTGTTAAAACAAATTCTATTTTTTCATGCATAAGTTTTTACCCTTCAGAACAGAAAAAAACCCCTATGTCTTTAAAAAAAAGACAAAGGGGTTTTCAAATGCATACTATAAACCCATTACTTCGCTGGTTTGCTAGCGGGCTTGCTTTCGGCTGGTTTACTTTCTGCTTTTTTGTCAGTTGCCATCACGGAAGCGGCGGAAACAGACAACACAACTGCCAGCACGAGGGCTGCGAGTACTTTCTTCATAGTTTTTCTCCTTTGATTGAAGAACTCTCAAACCATCTTTCAGAAAGCCTCTAACATCTCCTTCTGAAAGGAGAGTTCTTGATAATGGAGCGGGTTGTTACCACGACGGCTTCCCAAGACTCAAGTATTTTAATTTTTCACTCTTCACTCTTCACTTTCTTTTTATACCAAAGCACTTGCCTACAAATGCCACGAATAATCCTCACCTCCACCGCCGTCAATGCTGCCCGGTTGAAAATATTTCTTAGAATCCTGGGCATATGATCCGGAAGAGATTTGCGTATGAAACCTATCTCAAAAAGCATTTGAGTGAGATGATCGTACATGCCTTCCAATTCTTTCACCGTGGGATAAATGGATTTTTTTTGTTTGGGCAACTTGAGCTTCGATCGAAAAAGTTCGTAAGCCACCAGCAAAACCGCCTGACCCAGATTAAAAGATTCAAACTTGGAATGGGCGGGGATGTAGACCAGATGTTGACACAGGGCGATTTCTTCGTTCGAAAGTCCATCGGCCTCTGTGCCAAAAAGAATCGCCACTTTCCCGAACTCCGCTTTTTTTTCAAGCAAGGAAGGAAGTTCAAACAAGCTGAGCACATTTTTTCGGTAAGCGCCTTTTCTTCGCGAAGTCCCAATCACATAAGAATAAGAGGAAAGGGCTTCGCTTAAATCTTCATAGACTTTGGCCTTTTGAACCAGATCTTTTGCTCCCACCGCAAATTTAAGCTCGGGATCTGTTTTTGAAAAATAGGGTTTTACCAAAATCATTTTTTTAAACCCTGCATTCTTCAAGGCACGAGCCGCCACACCTGTATTTCCTGCAAACTGGGGACGGACCAGGACAAAATCAACGAGAGAAGAAAGAGATTGAGACATATGGTTTAAATCCCCCCAACCCCCCTTTACAAAGGGGGGAAAGATAAAAAGCCCCACTTTAGAAAAGGGGGGTTGGGGGGATTTTAAAATTTAAGTTTCTTTGCTAAAAGTTTTTAAGTAAACATTTCACCCCTATGACACTTTCGGGATTAGATCAAATTTCTGTACTGACTAAAATTTTAAAAGGAAAAACCATTGGCGTGCTTTGTCACGGGGCCAGTGTGAATTCAAAACTTGTTCATCTTCTAGACCTTCTCCCTTCTTCTCTCCAATGTATTTTTGCTCCTGAACATGGTTTGTGGGGCGTCGCCCAAGACATGGAATCGGTCGGGAGAGTGAGCGAACCTATCACCGGAATTCCTGTTCATAGTCTTTATGGATCCTCTCCCGACACGCTCAAACCCACCCGAGAAATGTTGTCGGGTCTGGATGCCGTGATTTGCGATCTTCAGGATATAGGATCACGTTATTACACTTTTGTTTATTCCATCGCGCTCATGATGCAAGCCTGCAAAGAAGTGGAAATCCCCGTGTATGTGCTCGATCGACCCAATCCCATCAACGGAGTGGAGGTAGAGGGAAACCTTGTGCGGCCCAAATTTGAATCTTTTGTCGGGATGTACCCCATCGCCAACCGCCATGGAATGACCGTGGGAGAACTTGCCTGTTTATTTAACGAAGAATTTGAAATCAACGCCGATCTGACAGTCGTCAAAATGAAAGCCTGGCAAAGAAAAAATTATTTTGATGAAACCCGACTGCCCTGGGTTCTTCCTTCTCCCAATATGCCGACCCTGGATACCGCTCTCGTTTATCCCGGAATGTGTTTATTCGAAGCGACTGAAATTTCTGAAGGCCGTGGCACCACCAAACCTTTTGAAATTTTTGGGGCTCCCTTTATTGAGCCTCATTTTTTATCTCAAGCTCTAAAGACCTACCGATTACCGGGAGTTTTTTTACGGCCCCTTTACTTCAAACCCACTTTTCACAAATTTGCGGGGGAAATCTGTGGGGGTTTTCAACTTCATGTGTTAGATCGAAAAAAATTTCGTCCTTATCTCACCGGCCTTGCCCTCTTGCATGCGCTTTACACCCTTTACCCCCAACATTTTAAATGGCGGGAAAAACCCTATGAGTTTGTGAAAAAAATCCCCGCGATTGACTTGCTCACAGGCTCTGACGAGTTTCGAAAAAAACTGGAAAAAGGATCTTCGTGGAAAGATATTCAAACTTCTTATGAAGAAGGCAAATCCCAATTCTTGAAACAACGTAAAAAATACCTTTTGTATAAATAATTTTCCCTGCTATGCGATCTCTCGTGTTACCCAGAATCTTTCTTTATCTGTTTTCTCTCTCGTTACTGATCCCTTGTTTTTGTTGTGGAGGCAGTGATACGGTTGTTTTCAATGCCTCTCTGGGGGTTTATCTGGATCCCCAAACCGCCACTGTGGCCGTGAGTCAAACCCAACAATTTACAGCCAGCCCTCAAAACAGTTCTTCGGGAGTTACTTGGAGTGTGGACGAAGGAGACAGTTTTGGAACCATCAACTCCAGTGGCCTCTACACCGCGCCTGCGACTGTTCCTACCGGAAGCACTGCTACCGTGCGTGTCATGTTGGTGCAAAACACCCAATATCAAGCGACAGCAGTGGTAACGATTACGCCTTAAAATATGAAATATTTTTTAAAAAATATCCTTCTTATATTTTTCATCATTTGGATTGCAAGTTGTACCTCGCCCAACAACTCTCCAACCCCTTCCCCTCTTCTGCCATCTTCCATTAGCTCCTCTTCTCTGCATTTTTTTACTTTTGGAGATTGGGGAACGGGAGACGACCATCAGAAGCAAGTCGCAGAACTTACACAAAAAATTTGCGCCCAGTCCCGCTGTGACTTTGGTTTATTATTGGGAGACAACTTTTATGAGACAGGAGTAGCCAGTACCGACGATCCTCAATGGAAAACAAAATATCAGGATATGTATACGGCTTATCCTTCTCTGAAGATTCCGATGTTTGTTGCCTTGGGAAACCATGATTGGGCCGGTAATCCCCAAGCTCAAGTGGATTACTCTCAAAAAGATCCTTATTGGAAAATGCCGGCGTTCAATTTTTCTTTTCATTACCCTACTCTTTCAAAAACAAAACCTCTCGTTGAAATTTTTGTGCTCAACTCGAATCAACTGGATGAAGCCGCTCAAACTTGGCTCAAAAAATCTTTGAATGAATCCCCCGCGGTCTGGAAATTACTCGCCTTTCATCATCCTATTTTAAATAACGGGGTGGAACATCCCTCAGACCAGATGAACCTTTGGCCAAAACTAAAACCCATTGTTTGTGGAAAGATTGATCTCATTCTTTCAGGTCATGAACATCTTTTTTCACACCTTCAAGGCGAGGTGGAAGGCTGCAAAGTGGAACAAGTGATTGTGGGCACCGGTGGGAAAAGACTTTATGCTCCGCTCGCGAACCCACCGCCTGCCATTCAGGTGCTTTCTACAATTTCACAATTTGGAGTGGGATTTTTTGAAGTCAGCGCCAAAGAAATCACACTCCATTTTTATCTGACAACAGGACAAGAAGCGTATTCCTACACTTGGAAGAAATCTTGAGGGAATGGATGAAGACAAAATTTTGCCTTCTCGGTTTTTATTTTTTATGGATGATCGCCTGCCAAGGCCAACAGACCGCTCATCCCTCCCTCTATTATTTGGATGGAAGTGCTGCCAAAAAATTAGAAATTGAAAACGCACTCAAAAAAGGCCCTGCCCCTGGTGAAGAACACATTCAATTCATCAATCTGGGAAAAAGTAAAAATCTCAGCAGCCACCTCGTATGGATAAAAACCCGCGAAGAACCTCATTATCATGCCCATCACGAAGGCACCGTTTTACTCCTTCAAGGAAAAGGAACCCTGAATTTAAATGGAGAAAAAATTCCTCTTCAAGTGGGAGATGTCATGAGTATTCCCCAGGGAGTCACCCATTTTTTTGTGAATGAAGGAGAAAAACCCGTCGCCGCCTATGTGATCTTTGCACCTCCGATGGAGGAGATGGATTATATTCCTGTCACCAACTCTTATTAAGTTTTTATTTTACTTAGCAACTTTTACCTCTGCCTACCGATAAGGTGAAAGTATGCCCGTTACTTCTTTAACATCTTTCTTCAACACGGCCTCTTTCGGGGATACCAACGCCTACACTCGAAATCAGTCAGAGCTTAGCCTCACTCTCGATTCTACCGCCCAAGAACTCAGCAATTGGAAAAGTCTGCTCACGATGAGTGCGGGTGGAGGAATGTTTGAAGGTGGAAAACTCGCTGCGAGAATTCTTTTAGGCGCTACTCCAGGTTTATGCGCTGTTCCCTTTCTAGTGGATGCTTTTACTTTCGCCGCCGGAGCTATCGCAGACACAGGACTCACAGGAATTTTACAGCAAGCTTTCGGAAATGCCGCAGACGAAAACGAAACTTTCTTGGATCGCCTCACCAGTCAGGGAGGCGCGCGCCTTATGGGGCTTGTGGGAATGGGCCAGAGCTTTGCGGTGGTCCAACTTCTTCAAGGCCTTGTCACTGTTAGCAAAGACGCGATGTGCGAAGAAAAATCCCCAAAGAAATCTTTTGGATTTCTTCATCACCTCGTCACCGGGTTGGGATGTCATTTTGGATCGGGAATGTTTGCAAGTATGACCGGGGGCGTGTTGAGTGCAGTGGAGCAGAGAATCAGTCTCCGAACAAAAAATATGAATAATGTAGGGGCCCCGTCTGCGGGGCTCCTACGAAATTTAGGAAAAACTGTTGCAGAAGGTTTTGCAGTATTGAATGGAAGACTCGGACTGGATCCTCTTACGGAAAAAGGACTTCCTTTATTAGCTATCCGGGGAAAAGGAGACAAACCCTTACAAAATATAGACGATTTACCCACGGAACTTGCAGGAGCAACTATCGATGCTGATCCCCCTGCAACAAAAAAAATGGACACAACTGGTGAGGAATCAACCTTGGCAGGCTCTTTGACTCCTCCATTCATTGATATGAGACCCCTCATCAGAAATATTTATTGGGGCCTGAGTAAAACAGGTGGCAGACGTTTAATAGATATTACAGATCCTACAGGAAAAAAACTGCGCCGATTTGTTGAGCTAGAGGCTTATCCTGAACTTGTTTTTTCTCTGGAGGGTAGAATTTATAATCGTCAATTGGAACACATCGGTCAGCTTGATCCAGAAGGTAGGGTTCCTGCAGACATCGATGGAGAGAGAACCTTAACAAATCCAGTGTCCCATTCAGAAATTTCGCCAGAAAATCCACCTGAATTAGTTGATCCATCCGAAACATGGTGGGAGAATTTCAAAGCAATCGCCAGAAGGGATGCCCACAAGGCTCCCCGAGACATGTCTGATTTTGCGGATGTCATCGCAGGTCTGGCAATGGCGGTTCGGGAAAGTCTCGCCGCTTCTTCACCCTGTAAAATCCTTTTTTCTGTTCATCAAAAAGAGGGAGAAGATGCCACGATAGAAAGAGGCCCCCCATCACCGAAACATCCAGGAAAATTTTTGGGCACGATGCATCTGACGGTCACTCCTCAAAATGATCTGCCTGCAGTATTAAGTGCCTCTTTAGCCCCTGGTTCTTCAGATCAATACTGGCCTCACACTCATCCTCTTTTATATATTCGAAGGCTTTTTAATGAGACGGGGCAAACTCCCTCAAGTGATGAGGGTCTCCCCACAGCAATTGCTCCCACTCTTCCTCCTGCCCGGCCGACGCGTCTACCTTCTGTGAAGGTATTTGACAGAGCATTGCCGTACGGTCAGAGACTTTTTCCTGAACTTCCAAATTCAGCGGCTGCCATTGGGAAAACTGCTTCTCCCGTGCCCGTTGACCCAGTTCAAAACTGGCTCAACCAAATTCGTACTGTTCTTGAACAAAGCGCGGGAGGCAGTATGAACGCATACGAACAGCTCGTGGAGCTTCGGCTTTACCGACATCCTAACGGAGCTTTTACAACACGAAACCCTATGATAAAAACTCCTCGCCTTCACTCTTCTGAACTTCTATTCGCTGTTCTCAGAATTAACGTACAGGGTGGAGACAAAGTCACTATTTTAGAAATAGAAGATCCTTATTTTTACCCAGAGGTAACCCCTGCAGAACGAGAGTCTATTGAAGCAGCGCTTCTCGCTTTGACACCAAAAAAAAATTAGGTCTGTTGGGAAGGAATAAAGTACGAACTGAACGTCCCCCAGTGACGCCCCTTATGAAATCTCCGTCGTCCGACCCGGGAAACCTCCCAAATTAAAAGTAAAACCTCTTCGAACCTCTTTTGCACTCCACCCAAAGAATTTTAATCCGGCCCCCACGATTTTAGGGGATGACAACCCTCTCACTTTCGAACATATAGCCGATGGAAGATTTGAAGTTAAAAATGAATACCCTTTTGGTATTCGAAGACGTGGAGAAAAAGAAGTACAGGAGGGTGATGTAAAAGAAATCAACAGGGTTGAAGAAGGCGATACTCTTTGCTTACCGCTTGGAGATGAGTTTATTGAATTGGAGTTTGTGGGATATTGGTAGGGTTAAAAGGATTTCACTAAAACACCTAAGCCGCTCTTTTTGTAGAAGGGTGCGTCTGCGAGGTAAGCCATAATCGAAGAGCATCCGGACATAATTCAAAACCGTTTGGCCAAGCCAGAGCTCCTGACTCAACAAAACAACGTTCAAAAAATCCTCCTTTGAGGATCTCGGCTGTTAGGCCTTTGGGCTTAGAAAACAAATGTTCAAGGGATACAGTCCCTCTAAAACCATCTGTAAAGAGAAGCCCCACTTTAAAACCATCTAAATCAATTTTAAAAATTTTCTTTAACTTGTTTCCAAGTTTTAATCTTTTGGAAGTCATTTTTAAAGTCCTTGAATCCTTTTTGGGTTCTTGTTTTCTTGTGCGATTTCCCATGCTCTCCTCAATTCAAAGTGTCGAAGCTTAATCCACTCTTTCAAAATTCTCTGGATTCTCTTCGGTAATTTGCCTTTCATAATAACACCAGAATGTATTTCCACACTAGCTTCAAATTCACCATACTGCACATGAATATGAGGCGGCGGGTGATCTGAATGAAAAACCTTAATGATCATTCCTAAAAATGCAGCAATAACTGGCATGTAAACTAACCTTTCTTTTTCACCAACACTCTTCTCTCAATCTCAAAAATTTTCTCAGGGATTTCTTCTTTCCCTAGTTTTTTCTTGTCGTTTTCTTTGATGAATACATAACTTGTGTCATTGTTCCTTTTTACTTTTCTTTCCAACCCTTACTTTTTCTAATCATGTTTTACTATCCTCTTTTTCCCCCCCCTGTTTTTCTCGCAACATTTTTTTAGATTACCCGATAAAAAAATTATGATTTCCTTTGATTGTAAAAACCGGTTCGCCTCTTTTTGGAATCTCATCCCCTCTTCCTATGAAGATCTCAAAGTCAAGATTGCCAAGTTGGATCAATATCTCGATATCCAACATTTTCTAAATATAGAAGGGGCTCAACAAGAAGATTGGTATACCCGGATGGCAGTAGGTTATTCACAAGCAGTTCTCCATCAATCTTCGGGTCGAAACGGCCTTCCTTTTGATGGCATCGAGCGCGTGCATGAAAAATGGGAAAATCGATTTCCAGGCAATCCTCTCAATACCCCCTTGGCTCTTCTCTCTTACACGATAGGAGCTGCTCAATTTGTTTTAGCAGAAAGTGACACCGTACTCTTAGCTCCTTTTAAAGAAGGCTGGAGCGGAGTCGGGAAATCTTTAGGTACCGCTATATTTTTGGCCATAGATATTGCACTGTTCCGTGTCTTAAATAAACCTCAGCAAATCCCCGGTGTGCCAGCAGTCGTGATGACAGCAAATTATTTAGAGAAAATGTTAGCAAGAAAACCTGTTTTAGTTTTGGGAGAAGGCTTCGCTTCAAGATTTAGTAATTTACCAGAAAGACCGATGATTGCACCTGAAGCTTTGCCTCCAGATTTGCTCCCGATGCGAGCACCTCCTTCGATTGAGCAAATTCCTTCGATCAATCCTTCTCCTATAAAACCATCTCCAAAACCTCCAAAACCTTTCTTGACTTTGACTCCTTCAGAGCCTTCGGTATTACCTATTCTTGCTATGCCAAGCCATTACACCTTGGAGGATTTTCAACAAGCTGAACAAAGAATTAAACTTCGCATAGAAATTGAAAACGTTGCGCAAGAAGCCAAACGAAAAGGGAAAAATCCTGATGAAGCTGTAGAAGCCTATCTTCAAGAAAGGGGTTTAAGTCGAGATTCTTTGAGAAATCGTGAGGACTCTTCTCTTTCTCCTGTAGCCACAGGCACGGATGGCGATGGACCAGTCATTGATCCTTTGACTGCTTTTGTTTCGGTAAATGAAAATACTATTCGTGAAATACATAGAGAGTTTATTCGTGACATGGAAGAATTCCCGCCGACCCGAAAAGATTTATTGGAGCCTCCCGCAGCAACATATCTCGTATTTGATCGATCAGGATTGCTCATCGGAAAATTTGGCAAATTTCATGCCCTTGTAGAGGCTGGTCATTTTGATGATGGAGAAGTTGCACTCACTGTTTATGTTGATGATTTTGAGAGAAGAATGTTCACTGATGAAGATGAAACACCTCCTCTCCAAGGGACAGAAGCTCAAAAAACACACATTGCTGCAGTGATAAAATTTATTTCCGCTGAGTTTCCAGCCCCTCTTCTATTAACTCCTGAAAGGCCCATTACTATTGGAAGAGACCCTAACAATAAACTTTCTACCACACATAATTCTGTAAGTGACGTGCACGCTACAATTCAAGTCCGTAGAAGCGAACAAAGAGGATGGGAGATAGTTGTATTTAGTAATGATGAGAAAAATAGAGCCTTGATCAAACTCCATAATATACTCACTTTACGGTGTTCCCCTGTACCTGAGTCGTTCAAATTTGGATGGCAGCTTGTTATCCCTGATGTTTTTCGTATTACTAATCGGGTAAGACCCGAAGATTTAAATGTTGCAGATTACCCGGCAGGTTTCCCTCCTGATGTTATCTTAGAACAGCAAGGAAAGGGTGATTACATTTTGCATACACGACAACTTCCACCTTCTCAAGAGTGAGGTCACTTTTAAATTCCTCTTCTTTTCACCAAAACTCTTCTCTCAATCTCAAAAATCTTCTCCGGGATTTTTTCTTTGCCCAACTTTTTCTTGTCATTTTCTTTGATAAAAAGATCGGCTCCAAATTTTTCTAAAGCTTGGGCGGCACGAATATTTTTTACACCAATGAGTTGGAATGTAACAACTCCTGCAGACACAGCTGCTGGGCCTTCGGAAGTGGAAAGCACCCGCGAGATTGCGTAAACCGTGTCTCCGCTGACTGCGGGTTGGGTATGATAACCTTCGGTGTAACCAAAATCCATGAGGGCGTTTTCGGTAGTGTCACGGCTCGCGAGGCCAGCCAGCCAAGCAAACACAAGACCTCCGTAAACAATGGGTTCGCCACTCATCGCCCCAGTACGCGCACTGGAATAAAGACGATCGTAATGCAAAGGATGAGTGTTCATCACCCGATAAGTCCAGGCAAAATGTTCATCCGTGATCGTTCTCCCGTTTGCATGCACCAAAATGTCCCCGACATTAAAATCTTCAAAATAAGTTCGAACACCGGTTAAATTTTTGGGGAAGGCTTTTGGGAATTCCGGCATTTCAATCGTCGGCTCTTGCATTTCTGGAAAAGGCTGGCCGGCGATTGTACTGGCTTCACTCTTTTTACCTACGGGAGCCACCATGATTTTTCGATCGTATTGCAAAACAAGTTCTTCATTTTGATTGAGAGCAATCGTGCGAATCGTCGCAATCCCCGGCTTGCCACCTTCTTTTATTTCGCGTTTCAAAACTTTGGTAAGCGCGCGCAAGGTGTCACCCGGATAAACGGGTTTTACAAAACACACATTGTAATAACCCAAGTTTGCCACGGCCTTCTCAGAATCATTTTGAACTCCGAGCGAAAGCGCCACATTCATCACCATGAGAGGAGAAACCACCACATCTTTGAATCCACAAGCCTTGGCATACACTTCGTTCAAATAAAGAGGATTCGCTTCCATAAAGTTCGTCGCGAACTCAATGGCAAAAGCCCGATCAATCGTAATCCCCCGCGGATGACAAAAAACTTCTCCTTCCTCCAAGTCTTCTAAGACTCGACCATATTGAGGATATTTTGCACGACTCAAATCAGCGGGTTGTGTGGGAGAAAGTTCCTGGAATTTGGGATACGAAATTTTACGAGACATGGGATTTCCTTTCTGAAAAGTTCATATTCTCTAATATGAACTTGGCTATAATGGAACAACCAGTTATAGGTCAAGTGTGCAGCATGACACCCTTTGAGAGATTTAGATTTTATTTTTTAAATCCTAATTCTTCAAATAGCGTTGAGCCATTTCTTGTTTTATCAAATAAAAACCTATTCTCAGGAGGAAAAATGAAATCCATCTTATTCAAAGCAAGTATGATAGTAATGGCCACGAGTTTTATAGGTTGTGCCACACAAAAACATTTCAGTCGAATTTATCCCGGGATGACCGCAGAACAAGTCACAAAGGAAATGAAAAAAGGCCCCGATAAGACAAACCTTTTCCAAGAGGATTATTCCGCTTGGTATTATGGGACAGATCGTTGCCTTCTGATGAAACAGGGAGTTGTCGTCTCAAAAAATCAGACAGAAGAAAAAAGAAATGTCGAGGTGATAGTCCCTCAAGCAGGAGGTTCGGGATTCGGGGGTTATAAAGAAGAAATCAAGGCGGAATGTATTCCTCCGGGTGTCGCTTCAAATGCCACCACTGAACGAACCATTATGACGCCATGGGGAAGTATACAGACGAAGTAATATAATGGAGAAAATCTAGATTTCTTAGAAAAAAATATTTTATGAGCACTCTCTTAAATGATTTCCCCAAAATCCATTGCCCCTTTATCCGACAAACTTTTGCCGTCAACAAAGAGCAATGGAAAAAATTCGGCTCTGCACTCAAACTTCGAGCCCCTGAAGCCTATCTGGTAGTGAATCAAGTTAATCCTGGCTATGAATGGGTATTTGAAGATCCGGAAACTTTCGCCGTGGAAAAGTTGGATGGCACCAATGTGAAACTCCTTACCGAAAAAGGTCGTTTGCTCGTGGTGCAAAATCGCAAAAACCCCATCGACCCACTGCAAATCATGCATGGCAAAACATTTATCATCGAAGGCGTTCTGCGTTCGGTGGGCAAAGGTTATGTGCAAGAAAATGGCGAGCAAGCCGGTGAAGTGATTGGGCCCAAGCTTCAGGGAAATCCTTACAAACTGGATGCACACGAATGGTACCCTTTTGAAAAAGCCATCACCGATCTTCGCTATAAATCTTTCGATGAACATGCCCGCAATTTTGACAACTGGAGTTCCTGGTTCAAAGATTGGTTACACTCCCGTTACTTTACCAAACGTGCCTCCAAATTAGGACTTCAAGAAAAAGTGTTTGCCGAAGGCGTGATCTTCTACAACTTAAAACGCCGTGACCAGGGCGAACCCTGGATGGCCAAACTTCGACGGGACATGTTTGACTGGTATTACTCCGATCGTTTGGAAGTTTTAGATTATGACCCAGCGGGACGGGAAGAAGTGGAAGATCAGGAAAAGTTTGATTGAGTCTATCCAGAAATCTTGCTAAACCTTCCCATTCTTTCGATTAAAATTTTAGCAAATTTTTTCTGTTGCTCTTGCGGCAAAAAACTTTTTTGAATCCAAGCTTCAAAGGTGCTCTGTAGCTCAAGCAGGCGGTGGATGGAATTCTGCATGGCTTTTGGAGCAAGCCCCAAACCTTCCCCAAAAATTAAAAAACTTTGCCCTTTGATTTTATTTCTCTTGCCCAAAAGAGAAAGGGGCAAATCATCTTCAGAGGGAATCACCAGCTTTGAGGAAAGCAAATCATAAGCGGGGCTTAAAGCCACTATTTGCTCAGCATCTGTGATGAGAGAAAAATTTTTAAGATGCATGTCTCCATTGCCAATGACAAAACAAAATAAAAGTCGCTCAAAAAAACGCGTCAGCTCCAGATAGGGATGGGTACAATGTTGCAAGATGGCCTTGCCTATTTTTTCATAGGATCCCGAATATTTTCTTTCGGAAGCCACTCCTAAAATTTGGCCAAAATCTTCCACCGGAAATTTGTTCCCTTGAGAGGAAAGATCAAATCTTTTAACTAAATAAGCAAACTCTCCTTCTGCTGTTTTGATGAGTGCATGCTTTGCGGTTTCGATTTCATAAACTTTGGACAAATGCATGCACAAATCTTCGTTTTCGGGCAGATGAGCGTAGTTCTGGTTTTGAGGTTTTAAAATATAAGAACCGCCACGTGGAAGAAGCTCAATTTTTTTGTCTTTTTCATTGAGCTCAACCGTTATTTTGGGTTGCGCTCCCGAAATAGACATTTGGCCCGCCATTTTTTGCGCGAGTAAATAAAAATCTTTTTGCACAAAATCCAAAACGGGTACCCAAGAAGTGCCGAAGATTTTTTTGACACAGGAGGAATGATAAGCCTCAGAAGTTTCCAGCGCTTCATAACAAGCCAGGCAACGTGAACTCATAAAGGAGAACCCTCCTCTGGCCTGACGGTGACTGCTCCAATCGTGTGACTGGCCGTTGCCAACAACAAACCAAAACGATCGTGAGAGTCTACTTTTAAAGCTTTTGAAACAATTTCCAAATACCAACCCTCGGGGATCAGCCCGTCAAAAAAAGGAAACAAGGTGGGGGATTTGAAAATTTGTTCACTGAGGGGAAAGCTAAAACTAATAGGTTGTGCCTTCGGATTTTTCAAATATGCCAACTCATATTGAAACTCATAGCCCTGAGAAGTTTCGCGTAAAATACCTGCCATTTGATCTTGAAAAAAAACCAAAGCGTTTCTCATGTGAGACCCACTGTTCCCAACTCTTTTCCAAAAAGTTTGAGCACTTGATTGACTTTATCCATTCTCAAAGTTTTTTTACCCTGTTCCAAATCCCTCACAAAACGAAGGCCCACTCCCGCCACTTGAGCCAGTTTTTCTTGGGTAAACCCTTGAGCTTTGCGCCAGTCTTTTATTTGTTGAGAAAGTTTTTCCATGGATAAAATATACCTGATCGGGATTTTTTAATGAAAATAAACTAATAACTATACCCGATCAAGTATAATTTTAAAGATTCATACCATAAAAACCCCGATCAGGTATAAAAATTAATAAACTATACCTGATCGGGGTTAAATGTCAGAAAATACCTGATTTATCTATAGATATTGTTTCAACAATGCTGGAGCGATAACTCGTAGCGCAAGCACCTCTTCCGCTCCTTCAAAAATCGAAAACACTCGTGCATCTACAAAATAACGACTGACAGCATATTCCTCCGCATATCCATACCCGCCATGGATTTGCAAAGCTTCGCGCGTGACCCACTCACTGATTTTGGAGGCATAGAATTTGATGAGAGAGGCTTCCATCAAGCCTTTGTGGTCATCCATGAGCTGACAAGCATGATAAGTGGCCTGGCGGGTGGCTTGAATGAGAGCGGCCATGCGAACAAGTTTATATTGGGTCATGCCATAATCAAAAATGGGTTTATTAAAAACTTTTCTTTCATTCGAATAACGAAGCGCTGATTCAAAGGCTGCCTGCATCACGCCCAAGGCCCGGGCTGCAGTTTGCAAACGACCGCCGGCAAAGCCTTCCATCTGGAAATAAAAACCTTTTCCCAAACCGGTTTCACCGCCAATTAAATTTTCTTCAGGAACCCAATAATTTTCAAAGGCGACTTCATAAGAATGCATCCCGCGGTAACCGATGGTGGGGATGGCTTTGCCTTCGATGTGTCCGCCATGCTCAGGTTGATCATACTTAAATTCATGCCCATCAAAGCTCGGTTTTTCAGCAATGAGAATCGACATGCCGCGATGCTTTTTAGAAAGATCGGGATCGGTGCGGCACAAGACCATCAGCGTATCTGCATAGCCCGCAAAGGTGCACCAGGTCTTGACTCCGTTGATGACCCAACCTTTTTGGCCCTTCGATTCTTGCCTTTTGGCAGTGACTTTCATGCCGGCCACATCCGAACCAAAATCAGGTTCGGTGACAGCAACCGCTGCCATTCGCTCCCCCGTCGCAAGCAAAGGAAGCCATTTGTTTTTTTGCTCCTCGGTGCCCCCTTTTAAAATCGCTTTCGATAAAATTTCGGGGCGAGTGATTAAACTTCCTGCAATACCCAAAGAGCCGCGAGAGAGTTCCTCGGTCACCACGACCATTCCGGTGTTATCGGGTTTCGCATCATCCTGAAATCCGCCAAACTTTTGAGGAATGGAAAGACCAAAACAACCCAGTTCTTTCAACCCCTCAATCACTTCTTGCGGAATGAGATGATCGTGGCGATGCACTTTTTCAGCAAGGGGCATCACTTTATCTTCTGCAAATTTTTTAAAGGTCTCGCGAAACATTTCGTGCTGTTCATCGAGGCCGTAAGTGCCGCCACTATTTTTTTGGTGGATGAGATTTGCAATGCGCTGAATATTTTCTGCGACTAAAACTTTTTCGACGTCTTGAGTGATTTCTTTTTTCCAAATGGTCTCTAAAAGTTTAGATTCCTCCACTCCCCAATCGTGAAAACGGAAACTGACTTTCTCGGAAAAGTGAGTGATCATTTCTGCGGTGAAATATTCGGCTAAAGCTTTTTCTAAATCTCCCGAGTTTTTTTCGGCGTAAGCAATCACTTGTTCTGCCGCATACACTTCAGAGGCAATCCAGGCTAAATCATAAGCGGTGGTCTGAAAGGTATCGAGTTTTGCGGTCGAAATTTCTTTTCCATCAGAAGCCCTTTGAGCCAGATGGCGAGAGACATGAGTGAGTAAAATTTTTGCGGCTTCAAGCGCTTGTTTTGTATTCATCATAATCCTCAACTAAAAAATGCTTTTTGCGCTACCTCGGGCAATTTCTGCCCAGAGACATGAGCAATCTGAACGAGTTCCCAGTAGTAACGATAGGTCGCGCGGTCGTGCAGTTCGCCTTCAAATTGAATCGGGCCCCAGTTGGCTTCTTGGGCGGCGAGAAGGATTTTGCATCCTTCTTCAATTTTGGAATAATCCGGCAACATCGCTTGAACAATAGCATCGATTTGGGTGGGATAAATCGACCACATCCGCAAGAAACCAAATTCATTACGGGCACGAGTGGCATCGGCTTTTGTTTTTTCGAAATCTTTGAGATCCAAAGTCACATTATGCGCAGGCACAATCCCATTCGCCAAAGCTGCCGCACAAACATTGGCTTTCGCACGAGCGATCAAGGCGTGCTCGAATTGTCCGGGAGAACGCATGCAGGTATCGGGGATGGCTCCGTGATGACCCGAAACAAAATCCATGAGTCCAAAATCGAGCACTTGCATCCACGGAAGAGCGGCAATTTCAAAAGCTTCTTTTAAAGCGCCATGAGTTTCAATCAAGACGTGAATGGGAATCTCACGCCTCACATTATTTTTATTGGCCACTTGCTGAATGGTGCTGATCATCTCTTTTACTTGAATAGCCGCCGTGGGTTTTGGAATTGTAATGTAAGCCAGTTCATTGCCCGCAGCGCCTACTAAAATATCTACATCTTGGCGCCAAAACTTGTTGGTATAATCATGGATCCGAGCCCCTGCCATTTTGTGTTTGTTGAGCGCAGACTTGGCCATGGCCACAATCATTTCCGCATGTTCTTTTTCTTTCCCCGTCGGCGCACCATCTTCACAATCCATGGTGATATCAAAAACTCCACCCTTTTGATTCTGAAGTTCCAACGCTTTCGTGATGAGTTTTTCAGATCCTGCAAAATGTTCACAAGTGGGGATGATGGGAAAAGGTTTTTCGCCCGGGAAAAGGGCTTCGTTCGGATGTTTTTTAGTCATAGTTTCTCCTCATATTTTTTAGTGGTCGGCACGTTCGGATAATTCAATGAGCACCCCACCCGTTGACTTAGGATGCACAAAAGCAATGCGTTTGCCATGAGCACCGATGCGGGGAGTTTCATCAATCAGCTTGATCCCTTGTTTTTTAAGCTCTTCGAGATGACCTTCGAGATCAATGACCTCTAAACAAATATGATGCAAGCCCCCTTTGCTATTTTTTTGAAGAAAATTAGAAATGGGACTTTCGGGCGAAGTCGGGAAAAGCAGTTCTATATTGGTTTCCCCCACTCCAAAAAAAGCAGCCCTCACTTTTTGATCCACCACTTCTTCAATATGTTCAGGCTCTTTTCCCAAAAGAGCTTCATAAAACGAAATCGCTTCTTCCAAATTGGGAACAGCAATGGCCACATGATCTACTTTTTTGAAAGTCATTTATATCGGGGGCTTCAGTAAACCGCAGCCCCCGTCCCCCCATTTTTGTTCGCTAGAACCGAATAAATCGGATTCTCGCTCACAACAATTTATTTTACACAAAGGCGCCTTAGCTACTAAAGGGTGTCTGTTATTGTCAAATGGGAATTGGGGGTTGGAAACTTTTGGCATCCCTTAGGGTTGCGTACACTAAACTTACGATCACTTCTTTGCTTTCACCCACGTAATCACACTTTCCCAACCCGGTCTCTTGGCCAAATTTTCGCAGGGGATTTGTGTGGGGCTTGCCATTATCACAAAAAAACAAAGTTCTGCTTTTGGATCTGCTGTATAGGTACCAAAGGGGAAAATATTAGTCTCCTTATACGTGCCTGTTTTTTTATCAAAATCAACGCTATCTGATTTTGCCTGAAGAGCTAAAGAGAACACTCCGATGAACAGAATCGTCAAAACAAATGTTATGTTTTTCATATTGTTTTCTCCCTCAATGTTTTTTATCAGTTAGGATCAATTTTAATAGTTTTTATAATCTGCCCAATTTCTTTCCGTGAACCGTTTTTCTCATCCTGTCGTGTCCCTGCACCGATCATAAAAAAGTAATCGCCACGCGGGACAAACCAGAGTTCTGTCAAAATCAAAACTACACAACACACTAAGAATAAGGACGCTGATTGTTATGTATTTGATTGCCCCCATTCATCCAAAACTTTCCGGAACTCTTCTATTGAAGAGTCTGCTTCAATATCAAAACAAGAATAGCCATAGCCCATATCCATAAGCTTGCTCTCCACAGCATGTATTTTTGACCATTTCTTATCTACAATCATTCCATTTTTCGCTCCGTAACCCACAATTAGACAGTCGAACCTATGAACTTTATTTTCAATGGGTAATAAAAAAGGCGATTCAATTACAAGATTAAATGACTCTCTTAATTTTTTAACATGTCGGTTCATTTCATCAATCCCAATAAACCTCAGGGCCTTAGCTGCCAAATACGTGTAAAGTGTATACTGTTTTACATGGCTATGGAAAAGAGTACATACTTTTTTACAATGGATTTGCACTAGATCCGTGAGAAGCAATAAAAAAACCGATTGATTACAGTCGGTACACTACTGTATACTTACTTGTAGCTCAAAAAGGAAACATTATGGACTTTATTACAGTAAGAGATTTACGAATTAAAACTGGAGATGTCTGGAAAAAACTTGAAGGGGAACAAGATCTCGTGGTCACTTCTAATGGACGCCCCATCGCCGTAATGACCGCGGTACAGGGAAACACGATTGAGTTTGTTTTAGAAACCATGCGGCAAGCACGTGCGAGAATTGCTTTAAAAACCTTAAGAGATACAACAAAACAAAAAGGTCTAGAGCATCTTTCTCTTCAGGATATCAATGCTGAAATCAAAACAGTGCGCCACAAACGTAAAAAATGAAAATCGTTCTGGATACTAACGTGCTGGTTTCGGGTTTACTCAGTCCCCACGGGCAACCTGCCACACTTCTTAATTTGATCGTAGAAAAAGAAATTAACATCCTGTTAGATGAAAGAATCTTGGATGAATATTCTGAAGTTTTAATGCGCCCCAGATTTAAATTTAATAAAAACCATATCCACGATCTCCTTATCTTTTTGGATTCCATTGCGGAATGGATCATTCCTGCTCCCCTTAAAATTACAATCCCAGACCCAGATGACCTGCCATTTCTAGAAGTGGCCCTTTCGGGGCATGCAAACGCTTTAGTCACAGGAAATAAAAAAGATTATGGTTCGTGGATTCAAAAAGCAGTTATTATGACACCCACCGAGTTTTTTACTCATTACAAGTCTTTTGAATAGAATCCACCCACTCCAAGTCATAAGAAGTAAGCAAGAAAACTTGCTTGACCGATGAGGCTTACTTAAGCAAGAAGAGGAAGTTAAATTTTATGGCCTACACTCAAAAACTCATCAAAACTCTTCGCTGTAAAAATCAAAAAATTATCGGCGTGCTCGCCAAGCTCGTGAACACTATCAGTTCTCACGGGGGAGACATTGGAAATGTTTCTACAGTGAGCATGGGCGAATTTCAAAATATTCGTGACATCACCATCATCGTCAATGACGAAGCCCATTTGAATGAAATCGTAGCGGAAATCCGTAAACTCTCCGAAGTAGAACTGGAAGCGGTCATTGATGAAGTGCTCGAAATCCACCGCGGCGGTAAACTGACGATCCAGTCTACCCATCCCGTCACTTCTATTGATGATTTAAGAAAAGTTTATACCCCCGGGGTCGCCAGTGTGTGTCGTTTGATTAAAGAAGATCCTCATCAAGCCGATTTTTATACAACCATTCCCAAAACCGTCGCGCTAATTACGAACGGTAGCCGAGTGCTGGGATTAGGGAATCTGGGGCCTGTGGCTTCGATGCCGGTCATGGAAGGCAAAGCCGCGCTTTTCAACCAGTTTTCAGGTCTGCACATGATTCCCATCTTGGTGGATACGCTGGATGTGGATCGTTTGATCGATACCGTGGAAGCCATTTCTTGTACTTTCGCCGCCATTCATTTGGAAGACATCCGCACCCCCGATTGTTTTAAAGTGGAAGACGAACTCACGCGCCGTTTAAAAATTCCAGTGATGCATGATGATCAACATGGCACTGCCACCGTCGCCCTCGCGGCCTTGATCAATGCTTGTAATATGTCAGATATCAATCTCAAAACTGCAAAGGTGGGCCAGATCGGCCTTGGCGCCGCAGGTTGCGCCATTGCAGATCTCATTATGAAATATAGTGGAAATCCTGTCTTCGGTTATGATGTCAATCCGCTTTGTTATGAACGTTTGAAAGCTCAAGGTAATATTCCCATCGAACTGAAAGATCTCATCAAACAATGCCAGGTAGTAGTCGCTACCACTGGATCTCCCGGCCTCATTAAACCCGAGTGGATCCAAAAAGGTCAGGTCATTTTAGCGCTGAGTAATCCTTATCCCGAAATTTCAATCGCTGATGCGATTGGCGCAGGCGCTGCCTTTGCGAGCGATGGGACCCGGGTCAACAATCTTCTTGGATATCCGGGGATTTGGAAAGGGGTATTAGAAAGCCACGCCACGAAAATGATTCCTGAAATGTATATCGCTGCCGCTTTAGCCATTGTGCATCACACGCCCGAACGAGAACTGATTCCCGACCCTTTGGATCCCATGATTCATTCTGCGGTGGCCAAAGCCGTTGCCAAAGCTGCGATTCATGGAAAAGTGACGAAGGATAGGGAAGGTAGAAAGTAGACGGTTATGCTCTTATGCCTACAAATCAAGAAGCTCTGGAAATCTTAAAAAAGAAAAATGCCGAAGCCGAGTTGGGGGGTGGCAAAGCCCGCATTGAAGCCCAACACAAGGCCGGTAAACTTACGGCGCGCGAACGCGTGGATTTCTTGCTCGATCCCGGTAGTTTTGTAGAACTCGACCGCTTTGTCGCCCACCGTTGTTCTGATTTTGGCATGCAAGATAAAAAAGTCTTGGGGGATGGTGTGGTCACTGGCTATGGCAGCATTGATGGCCGACTCGTCTATCTTTTTGCCCAAGATTTTACAAGCTTCGGCGGATCCCTCGGCGAAGCCTTTGCCCGCAAGGTTTGCAAGATTATGGACCTGGCGATGAAAACGGGCTCCCCGGTGATTGGCTTGAATGACAGCGGGGGTGCGCGCATTCAGGAAGGCGTCGAGTCCCTTGCCGGTTACGGCGATATTTTTCAGCGCAATGTGATGGCTTCGGGTGTCGTTCCACAAATTTCTGTCATCATGGGCCCTTGTGCGGGCGGCGCAGTTTACTCGCCCGCGATTACCGATTTTATTTTGATGGTGGAGAATACCGCCCAGATGTTCATCACCGGGCCGGATGTGATCAAGGCCGTGACTCACGAAGTTGTCACGAAAGAAGATTTGGGCGGCGCTCTTTCTCACAATACAAAATCAGGTGTCTCTCTTTTAAAAGCGGCGAACGACAAAGCGGCGCTGCTTATGATTCGCGAGCTTTTAAGCTTTATTCCTTCGAACAATTTGGAAGACGCCCCTCACCGAGAATCCAAAGATGACCCCACACGCGTGGATGAAAAACTGGATGCATTAATCCCCGACAACCCCAACAAACCTTACGACATGAAGACCTTGATCAAATCGACTTTGGATGAGAGTTATTTTTTCGAGATCGGGCCCGATTACGCCAAGAATATGATTGTGGGTTTTGGGCGTTACCATGGAAAGTCGATTGGAATTGTTGCCAATCAACCCAATGTGCTCGCGGGATGTTTGGATATCAAGGCCAGCCTCAAAGCCGCGCGCTTTGTGCGTTTCTGCGATGCCTTTAATATTCCCATCGTGACTTTTGTAGATGTCCCGGGTTTTTTACCGGGTTCGGATCAGGAATTTGGAGGAATTATTCTTCACGGCGCAAAATTACTTTATGCATTTTGTGAAGCGACAGTCCCCAAAGTGACGGTCATCACCCGCAAAGCCTATGGTGGCGCTTACGATGTGATGAGCTCCAAACACCTGCGGGGCGACATCAACTATGCTTACCCTTTTTCTGAAATTGCCGTGATGGGTTCCGAAGGCGCTGTCAATATTATCTTTAGAAAAGAAATTGAAGCCGCGAAAGATCCCGCCAAAGAACGGGCCCGACTCACGCAAGAATATAAAGATACTTTTGCGAATCCTTACAAAACAGCAGAGCTTGGATTTATTGATGAAGTCATTGAACCGCGAGACACCCGCAAAAAAATTATTCAGGCCCTCGAGATGCTAAAAAATAAAGTGGATAAAAACCCGGCGAAGAAGCATGGGAATATTCCACTTTAAAGGAGTTTTTATGCAAACTGCAAAAGAAGAAGTTAAAAAAATCCTATCTCATCTGCCCGATAACTGCTCGCTAGAGGATATCCAGTATCATCTTTATGTACTTCAAAAAATTGAACGTGGACTTACAGACGTTGAAGCAGGACGAGTCAAGACGCAAGTAGAAGCAGAAGAACGGATGAAAAAATGGCTAGAGAAGTAATTTGGTCACTCGAAGCTCTATCCGATTTAGAAACTATCGCAGACTATATTGCCAAAGATTCTCCCTTTTATGCTTCTTCTTTTGTGAGAGAATTAAAAGAAATCAGCAGATCACTTGCTACCTTAAGTGAAAGGGGAAGAATTGTTCCAGAATTTGATCAATCAGACATTCGAGAAATTTTCGTAAAAAAATATCGCCTCATTTACCAAATCAAAATTTCTCAAATTAAAATATTAACTTTGGTACATGGGGCACGAGATTTTAGTAGAACACTTTCATGAAGAATAAAATCAAAAAAATCCTCATCGCCAACCGTGGAGAAATCGCCGTCCGGGTCATCCGCGCTTGTCGTGAATTGGAAATTAAAACGGTTGCGGTTTACTCCGATGCCGATCGTGCAGCGCTTCACGTAAGACGAGCGGATGAAGCCTATCATATTGGCCCCAGCACTCCGTCGGAGAGTTATCTCAATGTTTCTAAAATTATCGAAGTCGCCAAAAAATCGGGCGCGGATGCCATTCATCCGGGTTATGGCTTTCTTTCGGAGAACGCGGGCTTTGCAGAGGAGATCCACAAGGCAGGTTTGATTTTTATTGGCCCCGATCCCAAACTCATCCGGGCGATGGGTTCTAAAATTGAAGCCCGCAAAATTGCGCAGAAAGCGGGAGTGCCGATTGTACCGGGCATCGAGCGTCCTCTCGTGGATGTAAAAGAAGCAGAGAAAGTCGCCAAAGAAATGGGTTATCCCATCCTTCTCAAAGCGGCAGCGGGTGGGGGCGGCAAAGGCATGCGCGCCGTTCATCAGGAAAAAGATTTGAAAAGTGCTTTTGAAATGGCCCAGAGTGAGGCTTTAAAATCCTTCAAAGATGGGGCTATCTATATTGAAAAATTAATTGAAGGCCCGCATCACATCGAGGTGCAAATATTTGGAGATGAGCAGGGTCATGTGATGCATTTTTTTGAACGCGAATGTTCGATACAACGTCGACATCAAAAAGTGATTGAAGAATCTCCCTCCCCTTTTATCACGGCAGACACTCGAAAGAAAATTTGCGACATGGCCGTCAAGCTTTGCAAATCAGTGAACTATTACAATGCGGGTACGATTGAATGCCTGGTGGATAAAAATCAAAATTATTATTTTTTGGAAATGAATACACGTTTGCAAGTCGAACACCCCGTCACCGAAATGGTCACGGGCGTGGATTTGGTAAAACTGCAAATTCTCGTGGCTGGAGGGAAAGCTCTTCCTTTCAAGCAAGAAGAAATCAGGCAAACCGGTCATGCCATCGAATGTCGTGTCTATGCCGAAGATCCTTTTCACAACTTCATGCCTTCACCGGGTTTGGTCGTCGATCAACAATATCCCCATGGCCCAGGAGTGAGACTCGATAATGGAATCTATCAGGGCTTTCAAATTCCTTTGGAATACGACCCTGTGCTTTCCAAACTGATTTGCTGGGGACGTGATCGGACAGAAGCCATTGAACGTACGAAGCGCGCCCTTACAGAATATCGCGTCAGTGGTCCCAAAACCAATTTATATTTCCATCGCAAAGCTCTCGAAGTGGATGATTTTGTGAAAGGTCACTACGACACCCATTTCGTGGAAAAACATCTTGAAAATATTTTAAAAATTGATCGTGAAGAAAAAACAAAAAGTCTCATGGCGGCAGCGTTGGCGAAATTTTTGGAAGAAGGAAAACAGCCCCCTGTAGGGGTATCCGCCTCAGGCGGATCGCCCCTACAAGAACATTCCGTTTGGAAAACAAGTGGAAGACGAGAAGGACTCAGAAAATAATGTCCCGACAATACACCATTCTCATCGACAACGAAGAAATCGCCGTTGAAATTAAAAAGGACGGAGAAGATTTCGTTGTTCAGTTGGGTGAGCAAAGTCATCGCTACCAGGCTTTGCTCGCCAAAAGTCCGATCTATTCTTTTCTCATTGATGACGCCCAGGTCCTGGAAGCCGAAATCAGCTTTAAGCAGGATCAATGCGACATGAACATTGGGCATGTTCCGTATCATTTGGAAATTTTTGATCCCCGCAAACGCCTCTTGTCACAAAGTGAACAAAGTGGAGCCAGCAGCGGTGGCACAATCACCGCCCCCATGCCCGGAAAAGTCGTGGAGGTGAAAGTCTCAAAAGGAGCCACCGTTCAAAAAGGAACTCCGGTAGTCGTCGTCGAAGCGATGAAAATGCAAAATGAACTTCTCTCTGCCATTGACGGCAAAGTGGAAGAAGTTTTTGTAAAAGCGGGGGATACGGTAGAGTCTGGGCAAAAATTGGTTCTGATCACCAAAGGGTAATCGACTTTTTCCTCTAAAGACTCCCCATTTGACTTCTCTCCCACTCTTGGGTAAGAACTTCCCCCTTATGCCCTATAAAAAAGCCGCATTGGATTATCATTCTCAAGGCCGTCGCGGTAAAATTTCCGTGACTCCCACCAAGCCCTGCACCACCCAGCGCGAGCTTTCGCTGGCCTACACACCGGGTGTGGCGGAACCTTGTTTGGAAATCAAAAACAATGTTGCCGACAGTTACACCTATACCGCTCGTGGAAATTTGGTCGCCGTCATCACCAATGGCACTGCCGTATTGGGATTGGGAAATATTGGCCCACACGCGGCAAAGCCCGTGATGGAAGGCAAAGCCGTCCTCTTTAAAGAATTCGCCGATATCGATGTGTTTGATTTGGAAATCAATGAGCCTGATCCTGAAAAATTTGTCGCCATTGTAAAATCCTTAGAGCCTACTTTCGGCGGGATTAATTTGGAAGATATCAAGGCCCCGGAATGTTTTTATATTGAGCAACAACTTGTCGAACAAATGAATATTCCTGTTTTTCATGATGACCAGCATGGCACGGCGATTATTTCAACCGCCGCTCTTTTAAATGCCCTGGAAGTCGCAAATAAAAAAATTGAAAATGTAAAAGTGGTGTTCTCGGGTGCCGGCGCGGCAGGCATTGCCTGTGCCAAAATGTTTTTGGCCCTGGGGGTACAAAAAGAAAATGTGTTGCTCTGTGATCGCCAAGGCGTTGTCACGAAAGATCGCCCGAACTTGGAGCCCATTCGTGGATTTTTTGCCCAAAATACTTCCAAGAAAACTTTGGCCGCCGCTTTAAAAGAAGCAGATGTGTTCGTGGGGGTTTCTGACAAAGGACTCGTCACAAAAGAAATGTTGGCCAGTATGGCCAAAAATCCCATCGTGTTTGCGATGGCGAATCCCGATCCTGAAATTGCTTATGAAGATGCCATCTCCGTCAGAAAAGATGTCATTCTCGCCACAGGCCGTTCGGATTTTCCCAACCAGGTGAATAATGTTTTGGGGTTCCCGTTTATCTTTCGCGGAGCCCTGGATGTAGGCGCCACCAAAATTACAGAAGCCATGAAACTTGCGGCAGCCCGGGCTTTGGCGGATCTTGCAAAACAAAAAGTACCTCTTTCTGTTTGCCAGGCTTATCAACTGGATGAACTCGATTTTGGCCCCGAATATATTATTCCGAAACCTTTGGATCCTCGCGTTCTCTTGCACGTGGTGCCTGCAGTGGCCAGAGCAGCGATGGATTCTGGAGTCGCCACTCGCCCCATCGAAGATTTTCAAGCCTATCAACAAAAACTTTTAGACCTCGTCGATCAAAAATTCAAACGGGATGACGCAATGGAAGAAGCAACTTTTGCGGAGGAACTTCCCATAGCTCTGATTCGATAAATCCTTAAGGCAAAGGAATTTTGGAAAGTTGCTGCCAGGGAATCACTTGGGCAAATTCGCGGTTCTGACTTTCATCTCCTGCGTAAATCAAATAACAATCTTTGGAACTTGTCTTTGAAACCTCCTGCCACAAGGTAAGATTTTTAAAATAATCGGGGGAAAGAGTTTGGCCTGCCTTGATTTCAAGGGCCAAGGATTTTTTGCCACGGCTGATAATAGCATCTACCTCGAGGCCTGTTTTGTTCTGCCAGAAAGAAAGATTAAAATACATTTTCCGGTTGAACTTGTTTTTCAAAATTTCACCCAAAACCCAAGCTTCAAAAATATTTCCACGATGGGAATGAGTGGCCAACTCTGCCGCCTCACTGAGTTCAAGCAAATAACAAAGTAGCCCCGTATCATAAAAAAAAAGTTTGGGAGATTTTTTAATACGCTTATTAAAATTTTTAAGATGGGGCGGAAGGAAAAAAATGAGATAACTGGCCTCTAAAACAGACAGCCAAGCCTTGGCCGTATTGTGTTTGATGCCACAGTCATCTGCAAGGGAAGAAAAATTGACCAGTTGCCCATTTCTGGCCGCACACATTTTCAAAAAACGGTGAAAGGTGGAAAGATCTCCGATATTTTTGATGAGCCTTACGTCACGCTCCAGATAAGTCTGGACATAATCCGACAACCATTCTGTGGGAGATAAAGCCTTGTCGAAAATACGGGGATAGCCTCCCATAAACAGGTATTCATCCAGGGTTTTATTTTTGTGGGTTGGAATTTTTTGAATCTCTTCAAAAGAGAGGGGAAGCAGAGTGTGAAGCGACACTCTTCCCGCCAAGGATTGGCTGATATTTTCGAGTAATTCAAAATTTTGTGAACCCGTGAGAATAAACAAACCTTCTTCCTGTTTTTCATCGGAATGGGTTTGAAGATAAGAAAAAAGTTCTGGGACCCGTTGGACCTCATCCAGAATAGCACCCTGAGGATACTCTTTTAAAAACCGGCGCGGATCTTCTTGGGCAAATTTTCGGGTATCCAGATCTTCCAACGAAACATAGGGCTTTTTGGGAAAGGCAAGTTTTGCCAAGGTTGTTTTTCCGGACTGCCGGGGGCCCAATACAGCCACAATGGGATATTTTCTTGCCGCAACCTTGATTTCTTTTTCGAGCAAACGAGGGATCGTCATGTCTTTGGAGGGTATAAAACAGTGGACAAATTGTCAATCCAATTGACAATTTGTCCACTGTTGCTTTTTCTTGGAATATGAAAAAACAAAGATTGAAATTTTATAAAATCTGATGCTACAAACTTGTTTTCTTTCTTTAGAAAGGTAAAACTTATGACCCAAAAAAACCAAATCCTCGTCCAAAAACTCAACGAAATTCTGGAACTCGAAATCTCGGGTGTTGTCCGTTACCTGCATTATTCGCTGATGATCACCGGGCCCAACCGGATTCCCATTGTGAAATTTTTTAGGGATCAGGCGACGGAAGGCTTTGGCCATGCCGCGGCGGTGGGAGAAAAAATCACGGCGCTCGGGGGGCACCCGTCTTTGAAAGTGCAGCCCGTGCCGGAAACCAACAAACATGCCGTGCTCGATATTTTACGTGAGAGTGTCGAGTTTGAAAAAGAAGCCCTGCAGCACTATCTGGATTTTTTACCCTTGTGCAAAGATAATGTCGCCCTTGAAGAATTCATTCGTCAATTTATTCGGCAAGAGCAGGAGCATATTGAAGAGTGTGAAAAGATGTTAGTGGTGTCGAAATAAAATCTTAAGATTTTAACTCAGGCTGCCTTTCATCCTTCTTTCTCTGTTCCTTCTCTCAGAAAGTTGATGAGCATCGTCTACCAATTCAGCATCATAGAGATCTAAAAGTAGTTCTGCATATTTCCTGCGGCCAGGATCAAAAGAATTTAATTCAACTTCTATTTTCTCTCTTTCAAGAGTTCTCCAGAAGCCTTTGATAAGGCCTCCCCGAATTCCCGCTGCCCTTATATCTTCTGTAGGGGAATAAGCAGAATAAGCAACGGCTGCGCGACGAATGGCAGGATGCTCATGATCAAAAATTTCTTCCCCTGCAAGGGCAAGTTCTTCATGAGAAAGGCCTTCTTTTGCTTGTAGTCTTTCTAAATAATAAATAGCGGTCGCACTTGCCAAGGCATATTCTTTTTCACGAAGTCTATAGGCAATTTCTCCAAGGACTGAATCATCATCAGCAAAAGGTGCACGCGAAAGCATTTCCCCCAAATCTTTTTCACGTGCCTTGAAAATTTCTTGGGATAAATCCCGAGCTCTTGCACGAAGAGCGTCATCAGCACCTAAAAAAACAAGGCTCTTGGAGATTAACCAATAAGGAAGCCAGCGAGGGTCTTTGCAATCTAACTCTCTTAAGCGTTGACCTAAAGTTTCTAACTCCACTCGGGTGATGGGCAGTTCATCCTGAAACAAGGCGATCACGGCGGGGGATACTTCTACCACTGCGACAACCCCAACCCTTCTCATCGCCAAACGATTTGCCTCACTTACAATCTTCTGAACTTCAGAATGAGGATGAGAGAGCAGTTCCGTTTGTACTTCGTCCAAAGCCTGCATTCTAAACGCAAAATCGACATAAGCTCTCACCAAAGGCCAGTTTTCATAAGCAACAGCCGCATAGAACCACTGATAAAAAGCATTTTTTGTCAAAGCCCCCGACTCTACAAACTCGATCAAACTTTCTTGCTTATGCTCTGGCAATTCAAGAATTGCTCTTGTGCGTTTTGCCATTTCTGGGATTTGACGCATGGCTTGTAAAATCAAAAACGCTTTCAAACTTTCCAAATTCCAGCTTTCCCCACTGAGTAAACCTTCTACCACCTTTACATGACGATAAGTTGCAGCTTCGGTATCTATTTCCAATTCTAAAACAGACTGCTCCACACTTTCTGTGTGATCGAACATTTCTATCAGAAAACGAACCAAACGAGGATTAAACGCTTGAGAAGGATTCTCTTCAAAATCTTTTTCCAGACAGCGTAAAGCTCTTAAATATTTTCGATCTTGGTGGGGAAGAAAGTCATTTCTTATCTGCCCAGCCTCTAGAACAATACGAACTATTTTAAGAGCATACATTCTCACCAAAGGATCTTCTGATGTTAAATTTTTTCGTGTCAGCTCTTTATCAGAAGCCTCTCCTTGGGCAGCAGAGTTTAGCCATCTCTCCATAATAGCGTGAGGCTGCTTCATCTCATTCAAACGTGCATAAGCTGCCAACCTCACAGGGGGAGATGAATGACAATGCATTGCCGAAAAAACAGAGGGAGAATCTTCATGTCTCAAAAGTAAAATAGCATAGCCCGCGGCAAGCCCGTATTCTCTGGCTTGAACGGCTCTCTCAATCAAAGGCTGAAGACGGCTTGGAGAAGGATCAAAAGGGAGGCCTTCTGAAGAAACCAGTTGACTATCCACTCTATCCAGCGACTGCAGAAAAGTGGAGATCTCTTTGTTAGGATGGATCAGGACTACTGCAGCCATGAGGGCTCTTCCCTGCATGGCAACCGGGTTATTTCTAGACAGATGGGGCAAGTCCACATACCACCGTAAAAGACGGCCAGACTCTTCGTGTGTCAGTGAAAAAATATTTCTCTTTAATTCTGCCCAGCGTGCAGGGGGAAGAGGAGGAGACAAGTCTGGGGCGCTTCCGCCGATGCTCATCATTCCAGATTCTTCGGGAGGAGTGGCTCTTATTCCTCCTCGTATTCCCTGAGCTAAAAGAGGACTGAGCCCTAATTTGTCACCCCACTCGGCAAAACTGTCTGAAATAGTTTTCCCCAAATTTCGTGGGGGCATATTTCTTGTTTTGAGACTGATTCTCTGCTCCACCGCAGCCACCACTCCCCCCGTAAAACCCGCAAACATCCCCGATCCAAAATGACATTGAAGACCCAAAAGCAGAGAGTTTAAAAATCCAGATTTCTTTTTGGGATTTGCTTCACATATCGCCTCTCGACTGACACTGGCCAATCCCTGAAGCAGTTGCACCACCACAAAACTCTGGCCCAATCCCAAAACACCCATGCCCCGTACGCCACCTTGATTCATCAGTTGGTCTACAAAACTTTCGTTTTCTTCTCCCCCATTTTCCAAAAAATGATTGATCACCCGGGTCAAGCCCGTGTCAGAAACTGCTCCCAGTAAGAAAGTAAAAGCAGGGGCCAGCACGGGAAGGGCACCCAGAAAAGGCGTGGCACCCAAGAGCACTCGGGCGATGAGTCTTCCCCCTTCATATCCTGCTCCCCCGGCACTCATGGAGATAAGACTTTTCCAGTTGGAGAGTTCATGCGCAGCAGAATCTAAAGTAAGCGCAAGCTCATCCTGATTTCGGGTGTAGGTATTCTGATCCCCGAAGGAGCTCGTATTGAAATAAGAAGTGAGAGACGTAATGGGCATAGTTTGTTGCCATCTCTTCGACAACCCGCATAAGAAGTTGCTAGTTTTAAAAAAACAAACAAAATTTAAAAATCACGCAACTAAAAATGAGGGGTGCCGAAGGAGGCCATAACTCATATGCCCATTACGTCTCTCACTTCCTATTTCAACACCTCTTCTTTTGGGGATACAAACGCCTTTACCCAAAACCAGAAAGAACTGGCCTTTACTCTTCAAACGGCAGCGGAGGAGCTCAGCCACTGGAAAGGCCTGGTAACCATGAGTTTTGCGGGATCAGGTTTTGAGGTGGGAAGACTCGTGACCAGCACTTTATTAGCGCCCCTCGCTCCTTATGCTCTCCCCCTGTTCACCCAAACTCTCACCTGGTTGGGAGGAGTGGTTTTTGACACCGGGTTTTCAAGCTTGGCAAATTATGTTTTGGAAGAGGGAGCTGAAAATGAAAATTTTCTGGATCGAATGATGAGCCAAAGCAGTAGCAGAGCCCTGTGCGTTGTGGGAATGGGCCAGAGTTTTGCCGTCATGCAACTTCTTCAGAGCTTGGCCTCGGTGAGCCAAGGAATGCTGGGTCAGGAGAATGCCCAAAAAGGACAAGCGGGAACGCTTCATTCGCTCGTCCAGGGATTTCGATGTTATTTTGGATCGGGAATGTTTGCGGGTCTCACCGGAGGGGCCGTGAGTTCGGCGGAAGCCAGAATGAGCCTAAAAACAAAGAATATGGTTGTAGGGACCCCGTCTGCGGGGTCCCTACGGGTTGTGCCCACAAACAGGACAAATCAAAATAGGGCGCTACTCCCCTCTCGGATGCAACACGCAACCCCACAAGGCATTTTTCTTGCCAGCGACAATAACGGAGGTGGTAAAAAACCGCCCCCAAGAGCAGGCTCCTCCACCAGTGGCAGACACCCAAAACCTGAGATCAGTGGGAGAGGTGCTCGGCCTTTAACGGGGGGAAAGGGCTTGGGAGAAGAACCCACTGAAACTGTTGTTCCTCAAGACCTGATAGAATCCACCCCAAGTGGAAGATTTCGCCAACCCGAAGTGAGCAGTGGGAGATACCGAAAACCTGTTCTTACAAAGGATGCCAGCACTCTTCCAAAAGTTCCTTCTCTTTCCTTAAAAAATGATCCTGTCTCTTATCGAGAGATCAAATGGTTCAAAGCAGTCACTGATCTTTTGAGTTTACAAGCCGCCCGAAAAGCAGAAGGATATTTTGAACTCGCCCGGGGATGTAAAACCTTACCTTATGCCAGACTCGCTCGCCTTGCCCTTCCGGCTTATAAACGAGCGGCTACTTTATGGATGAAAACCGGACAATACCACCTCGCGGGCATGGCCTATTATAAAGCGGCTCAATCTGCAGACCCCCTTCTGGAAAGAGCTCATCCAAGTCTACTCCATCTTTCTGATTTAGAAGTGATGCAGTGGTATCAAAAAGCAGCGCATGCTTTTGATAAAGGCTCTCAACTCGATTGTGCTTTTATTGCTTGGGTGAGGGCTTTCAAATACGCAGAACGGGGTGGAAATTACGCAGCAAAAATAGAAGGTTTAGAAAATGCTTCTCACTGTCTGAGAGACATGGGTCTTCACGATTGGCATCAGATGATCGGAAATGTTTTAGCGGATCTACGGGATAGAACCACGAGCACAGAGCTGGCTTCTGCTGCCTTACAACTAGCTATGAAAAAACAAGGCTCAGAACCTCCGTTTGATAGAGAATTTCGGCATTTAACCCCAGAAGCACAAGCGCGATGGTATGAAGAAGGGCCTTTTAACGAACTGGCGAATCAATTCAAAGTACTAAGAACTGAACCCGCCGGCCCCTTATTAGAGCGTAATATCGAAGCTGCCTTGTTTTTTCTCATTCATGAAAATATCACTCCCTATACCTTTAAAGCCGAGTCTTTAGACCATTTTCATAATCTTCTCGGGCCCAGCCCTCTGCTCCCTGCAGATTTATTGTTGGGAACCGCCAGATTCTTTTCCAAATGGAGTCGAAACTCCATCCAAGTGGCTACTTGTTATGGAGACGCAGCCCACGCAGCGCATCGAGAAGCCAGAGAAAGAGGAAGAGCTGCAAATGATCCGCGGTTGATAGAAGAAATAAGAGAAATTTTCAGAGAAGCCTACCGGATCGCAGGGGATAATACCGATGCAAAAATTTATCTCGGCAGAGCAAAGGATCTTCTTTCAAGAGATTCCGGTTATTTTACTCTGTGAGATCTTCCACCCCTGTACAAAATCCACCAGCGCCATCACGTGATCCACCGGAGTTTCGGGAAGGATGCCATGCCCCAGATTAAAAATGAATCCGGGTTTGGAACCTACCGCTTCCAAAATTTTTCTCGCCTCTTCAAAAATCACCTCGGGTTTTGAAAAGAGAATCACGGGATCCAAATTGCCCTGAATCGCCACGTTTCCCAAACGATCCCAGGCTTTGGCGATATCCACCCGCCAATCCAGGCCAATCACATCTCCCCCGGCTTGTTTTTGTAATTCGAGCAGACTATCGGTGCCCGTGCCAAAATGAATCGTGGGAATATTTTTGGGGAGTTCTGAAAAAAGTTTTTTTGTGTGAGGCAAAACAAAGTTTTGATAATCGTGAGGCGAAAGACAACCCACCCAGCTATCGAAGACCTGAAGCACCTGGCAACCGCTTTCTACCTGGGCTTTGAGATAATTAATAGAAGCAGTAGTCAATTTTTCCAAAAGCAAATGCCAAGCCTTGGGGTTTTCGTGCATGAGAGTTTTGGTGGCGATGTAATTTCGAGAACCTCGCCCCTCAATCATGTACGCCGCTACCGTAAAAGGCGCGCCACAAAACCCGATGAGAGGAATCCGCGGATGCATGGATTGCCGAACTTTGCGAATGGCTTCCATCACAAAGCCCAAGGATTCTTTCACTTCCACTTTTTTCAATTTTTCAATGGCCTCCAAATTACGCAAGGGATTGGCAATGACGGGCCCTTCTTTTTCCCGATAACTCAGTGAAAGACCCAAGGGTTCGACGATGAGCAAAATATCCGCAAAAATAATGGCGGCATCCACACCCAAGCGCTCAACAGCCGTAATCGTGGCTTCAGCGGCGAGATCCGGGTTTTTGCAGAAGGAAAGAAAATCTACGTTTCGTCGCGTCAGTTGATATTCCGCCATGTAACGCCCGGCTTGTCGCATGAGCCAAATAGGAACTCGGTCTGTTTTTTCCCGACGGCAGGCTTGCACTATCAAAGGCTCTTGTAGGGGCGTATTGCAATACGCCCCTACTTCTGACACTTGAACCCAACACTTTTCCGCTCGCTCTCTCTTCCTTTTTACAATTCCCCCTCCCACCCGCGCCGCTTGCTCCACCATCTCCGCCATTTTATTGGGGCTCGCTTCGTCATCCGGAAAAATTTGTCTTTCTCGCAGCTCGGCACTCGTGGTGGGGCCGATCGAGATAATTCCCACTTTGGCGAGGGCTCGCCTCAAGGCGAGTTCTTTTTCAACCGAACCTGTGACTTGCAAAAGATGATTGATTTGAGTGGCTGTCGTGAAAAGGATCAAATCAATTTTTCCGGCAATGATATCTTCCACCGCTTGTTGAAGAGGTCGCGTGTCGTCGGGTAAGGCCCAATTGTAGACCTTTACAGGAATCACTTGAGCCCCTTGTGTTTGGAGTTCTTCCAAAAAAGAAAGATTGGAAGCTCCGTATTCCAACACGGCCATTTTTTGACCTTGAATCAAATTCTGCGCCCCCAAGATTTCCATGATTTCATGCCAGGTATTGGGTTCGGGTGCAGCAAGATGAATGGGAATTTGATTCATGTGACAAACCGCCGTGGGCTTGGGTCCGCGAACAACCACCTTGGTTTTAGAAATAGCGGTGAGGATACGATCCTTTGGATAACGAGTTTCCAGGATTTTTAAAAGAGTGCGCAGCCCTACGCCGGTCAATAGGATAAAAAGATCGAATTCTCCTTTTTCCAATCTTTCAAAAAAGGCAAAGGCCCCGGTATTTTCTTCCAGCGGAACTTCCTTCAGCGAGGGCGCAACCTGGGGAATGCCCCCAAATTTTTCAATGAGTTTCTCCATGGGCTTGGCCATGCGGCTTTCCAGGGAGAGGACTTTGAGGCCTTCGAAATTTGGTTTGTTCAGATCAGACATTTTTTCTTTCCTTATGGAAAAGGGGACAAGCTCTTGACAAGTGAATCCACCTTCTATATCTCTACCCTCCTTCTTTGAAAGAAAAAATTCGGATACTCTGAAAAATGCCCAGATACAAGGCGCCCGACTGAGGCGTGCTGTTTTGCACGCCGCAGGGAGTGCTGAAAGAGGGCAACGCCGTAGATGGGGTTTTTCAGAGTATCCGGTGCTTATCGAGAGTGGGGGAAAGGGAAATGGCCCGATGATCCCACAGCAACCCTTCTTCAATGAAATGAAGAAAAGGTGCTAACTCCATCCTTCTTAGGATGTGAGGGGTAAGGTGTAAGGTGTGAGGTGAAAATTTTTTTCCTCTCTCCTTTCTCCTCTCTCCTCACCCATTAGGGATAGATAAGGAGAGAACCTGATTTAAAATCCTCTTCTTATTCAGAAAAGAGTTTCTGATATAAGAAGAGGATTTTTTTTGTGAGGAATCAAGAATGTCTTTTGTAAAAGGTCTCAAATGTCGGGAATGCGGGCATGCTTATGCGATCCTGCCGACCCATGTCTGTGAGTTTTGTTTTGGTCCTTTGGAAGTGGATTATAATTATCCTGAAATCCAAAAAGTTCTCACGCGCGAAAAAATTGAAAGTCGGCCTCACAGTATGTGGCGCTACCGCGAGTTGTTGCCGATTGATGGAGAACCCACGGTGGGCCCTCAAGCGGGCTTTACCCCCTTGATTCGCGCAGGAAAACTTGCCAAACAACTCGGGGTAAAAGAACTTTGGATTAAAAACGATGCGGTTTGCTACCCGACTCTTTCTTTTAAAGATCGCGTGGTCTCTGTCGCTCTTTCCAAAGCCAAAGAGTTCGGGTTTAAAATCGCGGCGTGTGCCTCTACAGGAAACTTGGCAAATTCCGTTGCCGCCAATGCCGCTTCTGCAGGAATGGAAAGCTATATTTTCATTCCTCATGATCTGGAGTCTGGCAAAATTTTGGGCACTCTCATTTTTGGAACCCATCTCATCGGCATTCGCGGCACCTATGATGAAGTCAACCGGCTTTGCAGCGAAATTGCCTCGAAATACAAATGGGCTTTTGTGAATATTAATATCCGCCCTTATTATGCCGAAGGATCGAAGAGTTTATTTTTTGAAGTGATGGAACAGTTGGGTTGGAAGGTTCCCCAGCACGTCGTCGTTCCCATGGCCAGCGGATCTTTACTGACCAAGCTCTGGAAAGCGGCCAAAGAGTTTGAAAAAATCGGGCTCATCGAAAATGCAAATTTTAAAATCTACGGAGCTCAAGCCACGGGCTGTTCTCCTATTTCCACGGCTGTAAAAAGTGATTGGGATCTTTTTAAACCGGTGAAACCCAACACCATTGCCAAGTCTTTGGCGATTGGAAATCCCGCGGATGGTTTTTATGCGGCCAAAGCCATTCGTGAATCCGGGGGATGGAGTGAAGATGTGAGCGATGAAGAAGTCATCGACGCGATCAAGCTTTTGGCCGAGACCGAAGGCATCTTTGCTGAAACAGCAGGCGGAGTCACTTTGGGTGTGGCCAAAAAACTGATTGAGCAAGGTCGCATCCCCAAAAATGAATCCATCGTGATTTGTATTACCGGCAATGGTCTTAAAACCCAAGAAGTGATTGCGGAGCGAGTCGGTAAGCCGACCCTCATCAATGCAAAGTTGAGCGAGTTTGAAGAAGTGGTAGAAAAAATGAAATAAATCTCTAGGAGAAAAAAATGTCTAAAATGATCAAACGCAAAGTTTACCTCACCTTCCCTTCTGCCAAAACCAAAGAAGCCGTCATTTGCGATATGTACGATCGTTTTAAAGTACGGTTCAATGTACGCACCGCTTCGGTGACGAAAGAAGTGGGAGTGATTGGCCTGGAACTGGAAGCTTCAGCCGAAACCATCGAAGAAGCTTTAAAATATTTTGAAAGTCGTGGCGTCAATGTGGAACCGGTAGAAATGGATGTGATTGAGGGATGAAGGATTCTATTATTGAAAAAATTGGCAACACGCCGCTCATTCAAGTCAGATTATTTGAACGAGAAATTCCCAAAGTTAAAATTTTTGCGAAGTGCGAATTTTTAAACCCCGGGGGATCGGTGAAAGATCGACCGGCTTATCGGATGATTACCGAAGCCATCCATTCTGGTGAACTCACGCGAGACAAAATCATCATGGATCCCACCAGTGGAAACACAGGCATTGCTTACTCCATGATTGGGGCTGCTTTGGGTTATTCTGTGGAAATTGTGGTTCCCGGTAATGTGAGTCCCCGCCGAAAAGCCGTGGCTTTGAGTTACGGGGCAAAGCTTGTTTTTTCATCCGCCATGGAAGGCTCTGATGGCGCCATTCGTTTGGCTCAAAAATTAAAAGAAGAAAATCCTGAAAAATATTTTATGCCCGATCAATATAATAATCCCCTAAACCCCCAAGCTCACTACGACACCACTGCTGTGGAGATTTGGGAGCAGACTGAAAAAAAGATTACCCACTTTGTCACCGGAATCGGAACCAGTGGCACCCTCATGGGGACCTCGCGTCGCCTCAAAAAATTTAATCCAAAAATAAAAGTTTATGCGGTGGAACCGGATAATGCTTTGCATGGTTTGGAAGGCTTGAAGCACATGCCTTCTTCGATTGTGCCCAACATTTACCAAGAACAGGAACTGGATGGAAAACTTTCCATCCCCACCGAACCGGCCTGGGATATTTGTGAAGAGATTGCCAAAAAAGAGGGGCTACTCGTGGGGCATTCTTCTGGCGCTAATTTGCTGGGCGCTTATGAAATCGCGAAAAAAATAAAAGAAGGGGTGGTGGTGACTATTTTTTGTGATTCGGGAGAGAGATATTTATGATTCAAATTTCTGAATACGTTTTAAAACAAATTTCTCTTCACGCCGAGCGAGAATACCCGAATGAAGCTTGCGGCATGATCATCGGTCCCATCGGCAAAGAAAATGCGATTGGAGTTTTTCCCATTCGCAATCTTCAGGATGAATTGCATGCAAAGGATCCTGAAAAATATTCGCGAACGGCAAAAACAGCTTATTACATGGACCCTGAGCAACAAAAAATTGTAGAGAAAGAAGCAGCCAGTAAAAATTTCGACCTCAAAGCGGTTTATCATTCTCATCCCGATCACGAAGTTTATTTTTCTGAAGAAGACCGCCTGATGGCCGCCCCCTGGGGAGAGCCCAATCATCCCCATGTTTCATGGATTGTGATTTCAGTGAAGCAAGGCCAAGCCGTTGGAGCCAGCGAGTTTTTTTGGGAGGACGAAAAAAAAGATTATGTGGAAAAAAGATTAAAAATTTAAAAAGGAGAAAACCATGCCCATAAAAATCAGAATCCCCACCCCCTTACAAAAACTCACCCAAAACCAGGGTGAAGTGGAAGTGGTGGGCAAAAGCGTAAAAGAGGCCCTGGCCGATTTAGAAAAAAAATATCCCGGTATTCACGAACGAATCTATGATGACAAGGGAGGCTTAAGGCGTTTTATTAATTTTTATGTCAACGAAGAAGACATCCGTTTTCTCAAAGGAGAAACCACTTCCTTGAAAGAAGGCGATGAGCTTTCCATTGTCCCCGCGATTGCAGGAGGTTTAAGATGACCCAGATTGCTGCCCACGGAGGAGTTTTAATTAATCGAATTGTCACAGGATCTGAAAAAGAGAAATTGCTTTCTCAAATTTCTGCGCTTCCCAAAATAACTCTCAACTCCCGCGAAATGAGTGATCTCGACATGATCGCCTGTGGAGCCCTTTCTCCGCTGGAAGGTTTTATGGGAGAAAAAGATTACCAATCTGTTGTGGAATCGATGCGACTGGCGAGTGGCCTGCCTTGGACGATTCCAGTCACTCTGGCTGTAAAAAAAGAAACAGCCTCTCAGTACTCGATTGGAAAAGACATTGCTCTTTTTTCCCCCCCACCCACACCCTCCCCCCAAGGGGGGGAGGGGCAGGGAGAGGGGCAAATTTTGGCCATTCTTCATCTCGAAGAAAAATTTGAGCCCAACAAAAAAAATGAGGCCTTAAAAGTTTATAAAACCGAAGAAGATAAACACCCGGGAGTGGCTGCGGTTTATGCGCAGGGAGAAATTTACCTCGCAGGAAAAGTAAGTGTCTTAAATCGCGTGCGCTACGATAATTTTCTCGAGTATCGAAAAGACCCCACAGAACTGCGAAAAATTTTTCAGGAGAAAAAATGGAAGAGAGTGGTGGGCTTTCAAACCCGTAACCCCATTCATCGGGCGCATGAATATCTCACGAAGTCTGCCCTGGAAATTTGCGATGGTTTGCTCATTCACCCCTTGGTCGGAGATACCAAAGGGGATGATATTCCTGCGGATGTTCGGATGAAATGCTACGAAGTTTTGATGCAAAATTATTATCCCCAAGATCGCGTTTTACTCGCCGTAAACCCCGCGGCCATGCGTTATGCGGGCCCCCGCGAAGCCATCTTTCACGCCCTCATCCGTAAAAATTATGGTTGCACCCATTTTATTGTGGGGCGCGATCACGCGGGAGTCGGAAATTATTATGGTACTTTCGACGCCCATTTTATTTTTGAGGAATTCAAACCCGAAGAAATCGGCATCACTCCCTTATTTTTTGATCACACTTTCTTCTGCAAAAAATGCGAAGAAATGGCTTCGAACAAAACCTGCCCACACGGGCCTGAGGATCGGGTAACCCTTTCAGGCACTAAAGTACGCGAGCTCCTCTCAAAAGGAGAACTACCTCCCCAAGAGTTTTCTCGCCCTGAAGTGGCAAAAATTTTGATTGAGTCGATGAAGAAATAAAAAATGCTTTTATTGTTTATTCAGTCTTTTTTTATTTTAATCCTCTCGATTTTTTATTTTCCGCTTCTCCATGCCGAAGAGGCTTCTGCTTTCCTTCCCGGAAAAATGACGCAAGAGTCTCCCCTCATTTTAAAAGGCAGGGTGGAGAAAATTCAAAACTGGAAAGGGCGCCAGGATCTGAAAGTCGTTACTCTCAAGCCCACAGAGATATTAAAAGGACCTTCTTCTTTTGCACCGGTCAAAATCTTGGAACAAAAATATTTTCAAAACGCTCCCTCTCTTTTTAATGTACAAGAACCTGTTCTTGTTTTTTTAAAGCCCCTTCCTTCTTATACGGCGTGGCAAGACTTGATTCGTGAAGGAGTGAAATATGAAATTGCAGGAAAAAATCAGGGAATCATTCGCGACACCCAGGAACAAAAACAGGTTTCCCAATTTGTGATTCAAGAGCTGGCTCTCTTAAAAAATTCTTCTCCCGAACTTCTTCAGAAAAATTTAAAAGATTTTTATCTTCGCACTTTAAAAGAAAATCCTTCTCAACCTTTAAAGGAAGGACTTGCCGCAGAACTGGCCACAGGAACTTACACCTCTCTTCTTCAATCTGAGGATCTTCGATTCTTAGCAAACTTAGTGGCAGACCCTCAGTTTCCTACACTCGCCAAGATTTCACTCACGCATCTGTTTGTGAAATTAAATCCTCTACTTGCCAATTCTTATTTGGAAAATTTTTTCTGCCTGCCTCCGGCTGAAGTTTGTTTGCTCAGTGCAGAAACCCTGGAATCACGAAAACTTCCTCCTTCCATTCAAAAATATTCCGAGGCTCTTCAAAGCGCTTCTCCCGATTTAAAAGTGGGCTTACTCACCATTTTGGGGCGTCATCAAAGAAAAGAAGCCTGTTTTTTATTCGAGAAATATTTAAGTTCTGAAAAAGAAGAAAAAACAGCAGCCGCCATGATTGAGGCCCTGGGCACTTTGGGAGGGAGCTCTGCCCAAATCCTCGCTTTAAGATATGCAAAAGACCCCCGCTATTATGTTCGGCTTTCGGTGGTCAAAAGTATGGGGAATTTTAAAAATGAAAAGGGATTTTCTGTTTTGGAAACTGCACTCAAAACACAAGATCCTGCAATGGTGGCCGTTGCCGCCCAATCCTTGCAACAAATTGGCACTCCAACCGCTTTGAAGCTCCTCGGCAAATATTATGAAAAAGGTCATCACGGGCATTGGGAGCCTAGCGAAGGGCATCAACATTTCATGCCGAAGCAAAAATGATGAAAAACACTTCTCCAAAAATTTGCCTCATCTCTCTCGGATGCCCCAAAAATCTGGTGGATGCCGAAATGATGTTGGGTTTTCTCAAGAAAGATGGCTTTGAGTTTACGACAAATCCTGCTGAAGGAGATGTGATCGTCGTCAATACCTGCAGTTTTGTCGAAGACTCCAAAAAAGAATCCATTCAGCAAATCTTGGAAATGGCCCGATATAAAGAGGAAGGGAATTGCAAAGTTTTAGTCGCCACCGGTTGCCTCTCTCAACGTTACAGCGAACAACTTTCCAAAGAAATGCCAGAGGTGGATTTGTTTGTGGGCACGGGGGAGTTTGATAAATTATCGGAGTTGTTGAAGGGTGACAAACGCATCCAAGTCACCCGCCGCCAAATCCTCCCCGATCCTGACTTGCCCAGAATCCAAGCCACTCCCAAACATTATACTTATCTCAAAATTTCCGAGGGCTGCTCGCACCGTTGTTCCTTTTGCATCATCCCGCACATTCGCGGAGATCTCATCAGCCGCCCCATCGATTCAATCGTGCGCGAAGTGCAGCAAGGGGTGGAAAGGGGAATCAAAGAATTCAATCTCATCGCCCAGGATTTAAACGAGTATGGAAAAGATTTACGAAACGATACTCACCTCACCAAACTTCTCACGGCTTTAAATCATATTCCCGGAGATTTTTGGCTGCGCCCGCTTTACATGTATCCGCTAGAGTTTACCGATCGTTTGATCGGTACCTTGCGTGATAGTGAGCACCTCGTGAAATACGTCGATATGCCGCTGCAACATATTAATGATCGGGTGATGCGTTCCATGAAACGCGGTTCACCTTCCCGTTATGTGCGTCAGGTTTTGGATAAACTGAAAACTGCCATGCCCCAGATCACCATCCGCAGCACCTTTATTGTCGGGTATCCGGGGGAAACGCAGGAAGAATTTCAGGAGCTTTACGATTTCGTAAAAGATTACGAGTTTGATCGTGTGGGCGTTTTTCAATATTCCATCGAAGAAGGCACAAGCGCCGCTCTTCTCGAAGATCAACTCCCTTCAGAAATCAAAAAAGAACGCTACCACCAACTCATGAGCTTGCAGCAAAAAATTTCTCTCAAAAAAAATCAGGCGCTTGTGGGAAAAATCCTGAGAGTCTTGTGTGAAAATCCTGTCCCCTCACCCTTCCCCTCTCCCGCAAGGGGAGAGGGTGGGAGAGAGATGGAGATAAAATCTTCAAAATGGAACCAAGCCCGCCTGTCTACTCAAGCACCAGAGATCGACGGCGTGACCTATCTAGAAGGATCTGCTGTTACCGGTGAATTTGTAGAAGTGAAAATTACGAAAGCGCAAGAATATGACTTGGTGGCTCAAACGCCTATCAAGAGAAATGAACAGTGAAAACCACAGGATGTTCTCCATTCGGCAGACGAATCAGAGATCTTCCACTCACAAGCACCACTTCTTCATCGCTCGATTCCACCACACGTCCATTAATAGAAAAGGCGCTCTTGATGCCCGGAGCTAATCTTACCTTTACCAGTCCGGTGTCTGAATGACATTTAAAAACAAGATGCTGCGGCAAAATTTTGGGAAGTCTGTCGGAAGAACCTTTCTTTTGAAAATGTTGAGCCCCCATTGCCACACTTTCTCCCCTTTGCAGATTCAGCATGAGATGAGTTTCTTGATTACGCTCCTTTGGTATCCAACGGAGACGAGCATCAATGTTTAATCCTTCCCAAAGTCTTTGAAGAGGAGAAGGACTTGGAGCCACCTTTGCAGGTTTGCCTTTACCCAATAATCCAGCCAAGAAACCTTTCTTGGGTCTTTCAGTGGCGGTAACAGCAGCTGGAGGAAGTTTTTTTCCTCTCAGTCCTTCCAAATCTGTACGATCTAAAACCACTTCCAAGGCAATTTGCGCCACACTCGTAGGAGGTCTGCCCATAACAATAGGAAGAGGAAGATTTTCTGCAGGACCTCTCTGCTCAGATTCAGCAGGGGCTGTAGTTTTAAACTGAAGCTCCATCACGGAAGGTGCCCGAGGTGAAACTACCCTTTCTTCTTTTTGCACTGCCGGGAAACCTCCCATAACAGATTCCAGGGGAGGAGCAGCCATTTCATCGCTGCTATCGGGGTGCAAAGCATCCCGATGACCAAATTCTGAAGGAGGGGGCGCAGAGGGGTCATGAACTCCCCCTTGTGAACGTTCTCGTGGAGGACGAGAAGTGACTCGGGGAGCATGAGGTAAAACAACGGGACGCATGACTACATATTCAGGAACCACAGGATTGGGAAACACTCCGGCGACAGGAGAAGGTCTCACATAGGTGGGAGGAAGAGGCATGTCTGCCGAAGATCCGCCGCCATCTTCAGGACCTAATTCTCGTGGGCGTACCGCACTTAAATCTCCTTCGCCCAGTTCTTCCATGGGCCTTTGTTCTTCGGGAATTCCCCGGATGCGCCGCACCCAAATCGTCAGATTATCCCCATTCAAACGACCCAGACATTCTCCCTCTCGAGTATAAATATGATGGTCTGCATCCACATAAATGGTGTCTTCAAAAATATGTTTAAATTCTACAAAGCGTACGAGGGGCCTCTCCCCCAATTTTTTAATATAATGCACCTGACCATCCGTATGCACGGACTGAACTCCTTGATCGAGTGCTGAAAGAGTCAGCTTCAGCCTTGCTGTGGCACCCTCTCCTTTTACAGAAGCCAAGATTGTTGGAACTTCTTTCAAGGCTCTCATCACCATTAAAGCGCTATTTTGAAGGGCCTCATGAGCTTGCTGATCGCTGGCCTCTGCAGGAAGAGATTTTAAAACGCGAATCATTCCCTCTTTTGTGAGAGCCGAAAGTAATCCATCGGAACATAAAACTTCCCAATCGCCATTTTGAAGATTTTTTACCTCTACCACATCAGGGGTATGATTTTTGATTCCAAGGGCTTTATGAAGAGTATTCCTCATGGGAGAATCCATGGCAGCCACAGGCCCAAATCGTTTTGCTAAACGCTCTCCCATATGATGTCCTTCGGTTTCGACCAGCACTGCCCATGCTTGACCCTCGTGAGGGCGCAAATAAAATGCTTTTGAATCCCCCACCCAAAACAGCCACTTGTGTCCGGGTGCGATATCGACTGCAATCATCAAAGTCGCTGCACAACCTCTTTCTGCAATAATCGTATGAACTTTTTCAAAAGCAACGCGAAGATGTATTTCTACTTTCTCAGGATCTAAGTGGGGATTTTTTGACAAATAACCTTTAAGGCTTTCAATCGTCTGCTCAACTGCCAAAGCTGAAATTGAACCTCTATCTGTGCCATCCCCCACTCCCCCGGACTCGTCTGAAAGATCCACCGCTCTTACTTTCCCTTCAGCGTCTACGATCACGCCCAGCGCATCTTCGTTGTGGGCCAATTTTCCAAAACCAGGATGCGTAGAACCATGGCCCTCGGAAAGACCTGAGATTGTTCCCTCGCGGGGTTTTCCGGGTTGGTTTGGATCCGTCAACACATGCACAGTAAAGGCTGTAGCTTCTGCAGGATCGATCATCCAGGGACTGGGAGACGAAGTGGCAGCGCGAGCCAAGGCGGGCACATCCATGGCAGAGATTCCCAGAGAACCGGGACCCAATGCCTCTCTCAAAGCCCTCAGGTCAGAAGTCGTTAATCCTCCCTCTGCTCCCGCTTCTGTCGACATTTCAGCTTCACCGGAAGAAGTAGAAACAGGAGGGCTTTTAGGTTCTGAACGCACAACTCTCATTTCAGAAAGTGAATCCTGCCTGGCAAAAGCCAGTAATGCCGGATCAATTCCTATTTCATCACTACCCCCTGTTCCAATAAGAGGACGCTCCGGTGGGGTATTCAGGACTACGGGAATAGTCGGCCCCGCAGACCCAGGATCTGTACTACTCGAAGGATGAAGGACATCCGGTAATGTGGTAGGGAGAGGGTGACCTGCCAAAGGGCTTGTCCCATCCAAGACCGTCGCAGATTCAGAAGGTAAACCTCCTTCTAAAACGGTTCTTGTTTCAGAAGATCGAACAGGCACAGCAGCTCCCGGCGGCAAAGGGGGAATTTCTAAACCGGGCGGTGGCGTTTTTCCTGGGGGTGGAAGCAATCGTGTCGGAGTTCTTCTGCCTTTTCCCGCGGTACTTGCAGGAGGCGGAAGTTTGGGCGGCCCTTTTCTTCCTCCCCCTCCCCCTTCATCTGAACTGCTCATCATGGCCAAGCCTGGAAATTTTCCTGAATTTCCACGAGGCCCTGGAGAAAGGGGTTGGGGATTCAATTTTGCCGACAAATTCTCGAAAGCATTTGAAATGTTTTCCCCTAAATTTCGTAGGGCCCCTGTCCCAGCCAAAGGCTGGTGCGCCTCTGGCGCATGCGGGGTCCCTACATTTCTTGTTTTAAGACTCATTCTCTGCTCGGCCGCATTCACCACTCCACTACTCAAGCACGTAAACATCCCCGACCCAAAATAACAGCTTAAGCCGCTCACCAGATGATGAAGAAATGCCCCGTTTGCGGGGCCGGGATTTTTTCCGCAGACCATCTCTTTGCTGACAGAAGTGAGTCCTATCAGCAGTTGAACCACCACAAAGCTCTGGCCGGCTCCCAAAAGACTCATCACCCGCACAGAACCTTGACCGCTCAGACGCTCAAAAAAAGTTTCGCTTTCCTCTCCTTCATTTCCAAAAGCCTGGGTGAGAATCCCCGTCAGCCCCGTGTCTGCGATAGCTCCGGCGGCAAAAGTAAAAACATTCGCCAAAAAGGGAACCGCACAAAGAGCAGGGGTAGCGCCCAAAAGAACCCGGGCCGCCAGTCTTCCCCCTTCAAAAAATCCTCCCCCCGCGCTCATCGTGAGAAGGCTTTTCCAATTCGCCAGTTCCTGCGCAGCAGCGTCGAGAGTCAGAGCCAGTTCTTGCTGGTTTCGGGTAGAGGCGTTCGTATCCCCGAAGGAGGCGGTGTTGAAATAGGATGTAAGAGAAGTGATCGGCATAATGTGTAAGCTTCTTCGACAAAGCTTATTTTTAGTTGCTTAAAAAATTGATTCTCTTTTTTAAATTTCCCCTTCCATTTCATTGACCCTTCACTTTCTGGTATGCTATCGACCACAGCATCCAATGGATTCCATCACTCAACAATGGATTGAACGAGCCAAGTACGACCTGGATACCGCCAAAGGGATGCTTACTATTCGAAAGTATCTCTATGCAGTCTTCATGTGCCAACAAGCCCTGGAAAAAATACTTAAAGCCATCTTGTCTCATCAAAAGCGGGCCATTTATCCTATTCATAACCTCGCTCGCCTTGCCCAAGAAGCAAAAATATTTGATGAATGCGAAAATAAAGAACCCGGGCTCCTTGCCGAGCTGACTCCTTTTTGCATAAAAGCTCGCTACGGTGAATACAAAAAAAGTTTATCAGAACTCTGTAATCGTAAAACGGCCGAAGACTATTATCAAAAAACAAGAAAGCTTTTTTTATGGCTTATTCAACAAATCAATTAAAAAAAATCATTCGGAATTATATCCACGTGCTGGATCAAGAGATCCCTATCGAAAAAGTAATCCTCTTTGGCTCTTATGCCTGGGGGAAGCCCAAGCCTTATTCTGATATCGATTTGGCAATTTTTTCCAAAAAATTTGAAGATAAAGATGAAATTAAAAACATGCAATTTTTATTTAAAAAGGCCTGCCAGATCGATACAGCGATTGAGCCCCTTCCCTTTCATCCTAAAGATCTCAAAAATCCTGACAAAAGAACTTTGCTCTATCAAATCGTGACAAAGGGGAAGGTGATCCCTCAATCCAAAGGAGTTTTCAAATGACTACCATCCCCAAAAGCAAAAATCTCACCTGGCATCATGGCAAACTGAGCCCGGAACAACGCCAAGAATCCCTGGGCCAACAAGGGGCCGTGCTCTGGTTTACAGGTCTTTCGGCCTCTGGCAAATCCACCGTGGCCCGGGAAGTCGAGCTCGCCCTGGTTGAAAATGGAATCAATGCCTATGTGCTGGATGGGGATAATATCCGCCAAGGCCTCAATTCAAACCTTGGTTTTTCTCCCGAGGATCGCAAGGAAAATATTCGCCGGATTGGAGAAGTCGCCAAGCTGTTTTGTGAAGGCAATGTCATCACCCTCACGGCCTTTATCTCCCCCTACAAAGCGGATCGGGACTTGGCCCGCAAACTGGTTCCTGCCGGACAATTTTTTGAAATTTATTGTGCAGCTTCTGTGGAAGATTGTGAAAAACGGGATCCCAAAGGTTTGTACAAAAAAGCGAGAGCGGGACTTATCCCGGAATTCACGGGAGTTTCCGCCCCTTATGAAGCTCCCGATCAACCAGAATTGGCGCTAGAAACCGGAAAAGAAACTTTAGAGGAAAGCACGAAGCGTGTCTTGAATTTGTTGCAGGAAAAAGGGATTATTTAAAAATTGAATCCCCTCCCCTTTGCAAGGGGAGGGTCAGGGTGGGGTAGAACGCTGCATGGCAGATTTGCCACGTTCTACCTCCCCCCAACCCCCTCCTTGCAAAGGAGGGGGGGAAACATATGACACACATTAACCAAAATCTAATTTCAGACCTCGATAAAATCCAGGACGCTCAAAAACTGATCCAAGAAATCTTTACCCGTTTTGGAAACCGTGCCGCCATCGGCACCAGTGGTCAACTCACCGGCACCGTCATGATAGACCTGGCTTGCCAGTCCGGAGTCAAACCACGGGTTTTCACCATCGACACCCTGCGTCTCTTTAAAGAAACTTACGAACTTTTTGAGGAAGTTGAAAAAAAATACCAAATTAAAATCGAACGTATTCAACCCGATCCCCAAAAAATAGAAAAAATGGTGAAAGAAAATGGGGAATATCTTTTTTTCGACAGCAAAGAAAAACAGGAACATTGCTGTTTTTTAAGAAAAGTGGAGCCTAACGCGCGCGTCTTGGAAACTCTGGATGTCTGGCTCACAGGGCTTCGCGCCGATCAATCGGGTCAGCGCGCCAAAACTCCACGATTTGAAATCATTCACCCGGAGCCCCAAAAAAGACCCGTTCTCAAAGTTGCCCCTCTGGTGAATTGGAATGAAAAAGAATTGTGGAATTACATCAAAAAACACCAAGTGCCGGTGCACAAACTGCTCACCTGGAATCAAAACGGCTGGCGTTATGAATCTTTGGGCTGTGTGATTTGTACAACACCCATCGGCCCCCATGAACCCCGGCGTGCAGGCCGCTGGCGCTGGTTTAACGCGACAGATTCTGAAAACAAAGAGTGCGGGCTGCACACCGCAAAAGAGGATGAAGTGTAAATGACCCTCAACGAAAAACTCTTAACCACCGCCACGGAGCTCGCAACCCAAGCTTCAACAGAAATCCTAAAACTCCTGAAGAACCCAACCCTACATCATCGCAAAGCCGATGATTCCATCGTCACCCTTGCCGATCTTAAATCCGACGAAATTATTTTGAAGGGACTGAAGCAGAATTTTCCAGAGCACGCGATTTTAAGTGAAGAAACCACTCTGCAAGGAAATATAAAAAGTGATTGGGTCTGGCTCGTAGACCCTTTGGATGGCACCAAAGCCTACGCCAAACAAATTCCCGGCTTTTGTGTGATGATAGGTCTTTTGAAAGAAGGCCGCCCTTATTTGGGAGTCGTGGTGGATCCCCTGGAAGGTCATATTTATCAGGCCCTGCGAGGAGAGGGGGCTTTTCATCTTCTTCATGGAAAAAGGAAAAAGCTTTCTGTTTCTTCACGAAAAGATTTTTCTAAGATGCCTCTCGCGCGATCACCGGATTTCCCCAAAGCCTGCCTCCAAAAAATTCTGGAACAACTCCATTCTCCCCTTTTGGAACCCATCAATAGTGTCGGAATTAAAGTGGGCTTGCTCGTTAGGCAAATGGGAGACATTTATCTCAACCATCATCCTGTCAATTTGTGGGACACCTGCGCCCCCCAAATGATTCTCGAAGAAGCAGGAGGAAAATTTACAAAATGGGAGGGCTCTCATTTGGAATACGTTTTAAAACCCCCTTTTTGTCATGACAGTGCCACCCTCGCCAGCAATGGAACAAAACATGCAGAATTAATTCAGCTTTTAAGTGAAATCAAATTATTCTAAGTAGATTTCATGTTCCGTAGAATTGCCTTTTTTGTTTTTTTCATTTTTCCTTTTCTACTCATCCCTGTTTCTCATGCCGCTTTTTTTGATCCCAAACTTCATTGGAAAACGCTGACGACGGAGCATTTTCACATCCATTTTCATGAGGCCGAAAAAGAAGTCGCCTTACGAATGGCCGACATTGCCGAAAAAACTTATCAGGAACTTTCTCCCCGTCTGGAGTGGAAACCCTGGGGAAAAACAGAGCTCGTCCTCACCGATCATGCAGATCTCGCCAACGGCTTCACTCTGACCTTACCTTATAATTATATTCTTTTATTTATTGAATCCCCCGAGGGAACTTCGAGTCTTAATTATTATAACGACTGGTTGGCAGATCTCTTCACTCATGAATTGACCCATGTCTTGCAAATTGACAAGTACGGGGGAATCGTCACCCCTTTTCGCTGGATCTTCGGCAAAGTGGCTTCCCCCAATGGTTTCGTGCCGGGATGGGTTCGGGAAGGGATTGCGGTTTTTGAAGAAAGCAAAAAAGGTCGGGGAAGAAATCATGCTTCTTTTTCAGACATGATGCTGCGAACTGATATTTTAAATCACCAATTTTTGACCATCGATCAAGCCGCGGGGAATGCCGCCTACATCTATGGGGGAGCCTTTTGGCAATATCTGGCGGAGACTTATGGAGAGGAAAAAATCACAGAATTTATCCGTCGCTATGGCGACTCGATGTGGCTTTTTTCTTTGAACAACAAGGCCCGGAATACTTTTGAAAATAAAAACTTTTTGAAACTTTGGCGCGAGTGGAAAGAAAGTCTTCAAAAAAAATATGAAAAAATAAAAGAAGAAATTTCTGCAAAAGGCCTTACGCCTCTGGAAACCCTCGTTCACATTCCGGGGAATCTTGATGCCCCCACTCTTTCTCCGGATGGAAAAAAATTGGTTTATGTCAAAACCGATGTGGATGAAGATCCACAAATCCGCATGTTCGATCTGGAATCTAAAAAAGATATCCTCTTGGTGAAAAATCGTAACACCCGGCAATTCAGTTTTTCTGCGGATGGGAAAAAAATTGTTTTTGCCTCCCTCGAAAATTACAAATTTTTCAACTCTTACTACGATCTTCAGGAGCTGGATCTCTCCACCAAAAAAATAACCCGTCTGACAAAAGGCGGTCGCGCCTCTGATCCGGATCATTCCCCGGATGGAAAAACCATTGTGTTTGTGAAAAACAACTTGGGAAATAGCCAGCTCTATTTCTACGACCGGGAATCCAAAAAAGAAAAACAACTGACTCACACCCCTGATTTTACAAAATTTTCCAATCCCCGTTTTTCACCCGATGGCAAAAAAATTGTCGTTTCTGCCTGGATGAACGGGAATCGCGATCTTTATATTTATAATCTGGATGGAGAAATCGAGAGCCAGCTCACTCATGATTCTGCGATCGATAACGAGCCCCGATGGAGCAGCGACGGAAAGTGGATCTACTTTACTTCCGATCGCAGCGGTATTTCGAATATCTACCGACAAGCGGTACAAAACGGCCCAGCAGAAATGATTTCAAATGTTCTCACAGGACTCTTTGCCCCACAGCCCATCCCAGGAACTTCTAAAATGATTGCCCAACATTATTTTGGAAAGGGGTATGATATTGTGGAGTTTGAGGAAGAAATCCCCCCCAACCCCCCTTTCATAAAGTGGGGAGAGTCGATGAAAGCTCCCCCCTTTGTAAAGGGGGGCCGGGGGGGATTTCACTCGGAGTCTCAAATTTCAGAATCTCAACCCCATGAAGTCAAGAATGAAACAAAATATAAAATAAAAAAATACACCCCCTGGAACAAACTTTTTCTTCCGCGTTATATTTTACCAGGATTTGTCTACGGCCCAGAGGTTGCCATTTTTTCAGCTTCCACCGGAAGTGCAGACCCCTTGGGTCGCCACATTTGGAATGCAGATGTCTTTTACCGAACAGATGCCAACGACTTTGGAGGAGATTTTACGTACACGTACAATCGGTGGTGGACTCCTTTTTACCTCGCCTACAATAATTACATTGTGAGTTATGGAAATCTCTTCAGCGTGACTCAAGAATTTTTCCAACGTAACCAACAAGTCGTTGCAGGAGTACGCGCTCCGCTCGGAGAACACAAATTTGATCTTCATTATACTTTTGATCATGTGAGCGATGCCGGTAGCTTTCCTGATACTTTGGATCCTCTTTTAAACTTGGGTAATTACGCGGGCTTTGGTCTGGGTTACACCTTCAATCGAAGCAAAGAATATCCGGCTTCCATCAGTCAGGAAGGGGGGCCACGCATCCATTTATCCCTTGATATTAATGAACAAGCTTTGGGTTCTGCGGAAAATAACGAGACCCGAATTGTAGAATTCGATATTCGGGAATATTTAAAAGTACCCGGCACAAAGCATCATGTCATCGCCTTGCGAGCGGGTGCGGGCTACAATTTTGGAGACCAACTTTTTCAGGGAGTCTTCCGCTTGGGATCTGCCTTGGGAGAAGGAGTTTTCGCCGAAAGGACTCCCCGTCTTTATCCCTTAAGAGGGCTTCCTCAAATCACCTTTGCAGGAGATGGAGCCCTTCTTTTTTCTGGCGAATATCGTCTTCCCCTTGTTTATGTAGATCGGGGGGCGGGGACGGGGCCGATCTTTCTCAAAAAATTATTTTGGAGTTTTTTTGCGGATTACGGAACGGTGTTCGATCAAACTCCCAAAGCCGATGGATTTCTTCTCGGAGTGGGAGCAGAACTGCGCGGAGAATTTATAGTGGGCTACGGGCTTCCTCTTCTCGCCCGCTTGGGTTATGGAATTATCGTGACGGGACGAGAATTTATAGAAGGACTCACCGATCCTGTCACGGGAGCAAGTATCGAAAACGGAACCCTGATTTTTCAATTCGGAACTTCATTTTAAAAATTCAATGAAACTGTATTCTCTCATTTTATTTTTCACTTTATTCCTTTCCATTTCTTTTTCTCATCCTGCTCTTGCAAAAAAAGAAAAACCTGTTTCATTTGAAAAACTTTCTTCTGCCCAAAAAATTTTAAAACTCACCCAACTGGTTTTTACAGGCCGCTCCGAAGAAGCTCTCAAAACCCTTTCAAAAAACGGCCCCCTGAAATTAAACACCCAGTTAAAAAATCGTCTGCTTTTTATCCAGGCTTATCTTCAGCTCATGGGAGGTCATTACAAAGAAGCCGCAGAGGGTTTTGAAAATTTGAAGGGGAAATATTCTGAAGTGGCTTCGATCCTGCCTTATTGGAGTGCCCGTGCCGAGCGCTTGGCAGGGAATCCCCAAAAGGCCCTCGAAATTCTGGAAAAATCCTGCAAGGGGCCCTGTCTTTCTCCGGAACGCGTGGCTCGGGAATATGCAAGCGCTTCTTGCGAGTCTGAAAACCCTGAACGAGGGCTGGAGCTCTTTCATCATCTTTTGACATCTCACCCGAACTCTTCCGGGTTAATTCAAATGGATCTGATCGAGTGCAAAATAAAAAATCACCGGTATGAACCCCAGGGCAAGCCTTGGACCCAAGATTCCGTGGCAAGCCACGGGGAATTGACCAAGCAAGGTTTGTCCCCCGGAGCAACGCGGAGGGGGATCAAAAAACAGGAGGAAGCTTGTCATGAACTCAAAAAACTTTTCATCGAAGCTCCTGCCGGTATTCCCAAAGACCGCTTTGTTTCCCTGCTAAAAACCTTGCATGAGCTTGACCCGGAAATTCCTTCTGATTTTTCTTCCCAGGATCAACTGACAAGAATTACCTCTCTTAAAAATCAGGATCGATGGGTAGAAGCGGGGCAAGAGTTGAAAACCGTTTTGCAAAATCTGGATGAAACTTCCCAGACTTCCCTTCGTCCAAACGCTGCAGAAACTTTTTATAAAGCACGGGATTATTGGGAAGCCTCCAAACAGTACGAAAAACTTCTCGAAGAACAACCTGAAAACGCGGAACAAAATACCACTCTCGAAAAGCTGGCCTCTTGTTACGCAAGATCCAACCAGTTTGACAAAGCCCTGGCCCTTCAAAAACAACTCGCTTCTTCCCAACCCAAAACTTCTGCAAACACGAGTTACAAAATTGCCTTTATCCTGGCAGATGCCAACCGTTGCGAAGAAGCCGTCGTTGCTTTCCAGGAATTCATGGACCAGTTCCCCAAAAGTACCAAACGTGAAGAAGCCCTTTGGGCAAAGGCTTGGTGTCTCTATCGCCTGGGGCGTTTAAAAGAAGCCGTGCAAAATTTGAATTTGTTTGAAAACCTTTATCCAAAAGATCCTTATTTGCAACGCGTGGTGTATTGGCGTTACCGTTTTTTGGAAATGATGGGGGATGCTGAACAAGCCAAAATTTCAAAAAATGAATTTATTGAAAAGTGGGGTTCCAGTTTTTATGAAAGCTGGGAAAATTTTTATCGAAAAAATAATAATTCTCATTGTCCCCAAGCCTCTTACAATCCTCTCTTAGTCAAAAAAGATTTCCCTTCTCTTTCGATTTTATTTCCCCATCACTCTCCCGGTGACCTTTCTACCCTTGAGGAGTTGTTGTCTTTGGGCCTCTGGGAAGATTTTCTGGAGCTCTACCAACAAAAAACAAGCACCACCGATTTGACCCCCCTGGCCTCCCAAGATCAACTCGCCTTGTGGCTCAACTTTATTGCAAAAGCTGAAAATGTTCCTCCTGAACTCGTCTGGGCGGTGATGTATGAAGAAAGTCATTTCAAACCCAAAGCTTTATCGGCCGCAGGGGCCATGGGGCTGATGCAAATCATTCCCCAAACCGGTTATTCCATTTCTGATTCTCTCAAGCTTTCTTCTTTTGATTCACAAGATCTTTTGGAACCCCTCGTGAATGTTCGTTTTGGCGTGCATTATCTCGCCCAACTTTTGGAACAATTTTCGGGAGATTTGGTTCAAACGATCGCCGCTTACAATGCAGGCCCCGAAGCTGTGCAGCGCTGGAAAGGCCAGAAATCAGATCGCCCCTGTGATGAATTTATCGAAGAAATTCCTTATCGGGAAACTAACAATTACGTGAAAAAAGTGATGAAGAGTTTTTGGAATTATCAAAGTAAAGAAGGAATAGCAGAGTAGGGGCAAATAATTATTTGCCCCTACGGGACATGCTACTAAAAACTCCGATACTCTGCCGGTCTCATAAAATATTCCGGGTGCCGATTGGGAACTCCGCAAAAATGACGACGGACCAGTTCCTTCACCCCTCTGGGATTTGTGGGAACATACGCCGTATAAAATTTTTGTTTCCCGCCTTTTCCTGCCCGAATAATGTGGATTTGATAAGTGCCTGGGATACTTGCTTTTCCTCTCAAAAAAGAATTTGTTTTCGAAGCCATAAGTCCTCCTTTTGATTACTTTAAACAGCCTTGCTCATTTCTATAAGCAATCTTCATACCAAAGGAGGCCAAAATATAACTCAATGGAATTGTTATTGATTTTAATTTACACCCTTTTACTCTTCGCTCAAAAACCGTCTAATTTTTGACGATTCTTAAATTTTTTGACGGTTTGAAATTGGATCAAGTCTTTCACCCTCTCCCTCGATGGGAGAGGGCTGGGGAGAGGGTGATTCCGAGTGTACTCGAGTGTCACCCGCCCCCCCGCATACGGGGCCGTTCGCGGCCTAACCCCCTCCCATCGAGGGAGGGGGGATAACCAGAATGACAAAAAGTGGAAGAACACAGCTTCTTGATGCTGTCCTAAGTAAAAAGAATATGGTCAATTTTATGATAGGGAATAAAAATTTTGGAAATGGGTGGGTTCTTCTCTAAAAATTTATCGGAACTTAAGCTTTTGACCGCAACCAGAACCCCCGCATTATTTTCCTGAACAATTTTTCCGACCACTCGAAGAATATTCTCCAAAACAGGTCGGGCTCGTATTTCTTCCCGGCCTGCCAAAACCAGCAACGGAGTTTGCAACAAAACTTCCACATTTTGATCTTTCATGATTTTTTCTCCTACACACGACTATGGGGATTAAATAATTTTTCATGCTCTTCCAAAGCAAAACGATCGGTCATGCCCGCCACATAATCACAGATCACACGATGGGGATCTCCCTCTTCCACCTTCTTGTAAATCTCAGTTGGCAAAATTCTGGGATTTTGAAGATAGGTATCAAACAAATCCCGGATGATGCGATTCCCTTTGTCGGCCATGCGTTCCACGCGATAGTGACGGTATAAATTGGCAAACAAGAATTTCTTGAGTTCTGCGGTTTGTTTTTTAATGGGAGGACTGAAAGACACCTTTCCCTCTCCACGTTCTTTGACGTCTTGAAGAGTTTTGATACAAGCTTGTGCCAGGTTTTTTTCTGTCTCTGTAATCAAATCCGTCACCAAAAAATTAATAAGCGCCTTCACCGTGGCCTGGGCCCTAAAGCTTTCGGGATACTCTTTCAAACGAGAGGTGATTTCTTCGTAAAGATTTTGCCAAATCTCCACCTCACGCAATTGGGTGAGAGTAATCATTTGAGAGCGTAAGCCATCATCGAGATCATGATTATTATAGGCAATTTCATCCGCCAAATTCACAATCTGCGCCTCTAAACGAAAGGCGCCTTTTCTCGTGAATTTTTTCCCGTTGGGAAGTTCATATTCTTGGGCGTGTTTGCAAATACCTTCCAAGACTTCGTAGCTTAAATTCAAGCCTGGGAAATCGGCATAATGATTTTCCAGAAAAGTAACAATGCGAAACGATTGCCGGTTGTGCTCAAAACCGCCATGGTCCTCCATCAGCTGATTAATCACCGCTTCTCCGGAATGGCCAAAAGGAGGATGACCCAAGTCATGCGCCAAAGCGATGGCTTCCGCCAAATCTTCATTCAGCCGAAGCATGCGGGCCACAGAGCGTGAGATCTGTGAAGCTTCCAAACTATGCGTCAGCCGTGTTCGATAATGATCTCCTTCATGATTCACAAAGACTTGGGTTTTATATTCGAGACGACGAAAAGCTTTGCTATGGATAATCCGATCGCGATCGCGTTGAAATCGGCTGCGATAAGGATGTTCTTCTTCAGGATATAAGCGCCCTTCCGAGGCACCTGAAACAGAAGCATAAGGTGCCAAGATTTCTCTTTCCAATTTTTCGTAGTCTTCCCGGGTTTGCATATAGAAGTAATGAGAGCCACTTGATGGTTCGACGAGCTCACCATGTCCATATTATTGGAACAAATTGGACATGGTGAGCCCCGTCGAACCATGTATTGGGTTATGAAAAAACTTATAATATCCCCAACAATTTATGCGTTTGAGGAATCACTCTCACACACGGTAAAATTTTTTTTGCCTGTTCCGCAAAATTTGCAAGTTTTTTTACAGAAGCCACATTTTTAAAAGATCTTGTCCCGGATACAGGTTGCAAAATGACAGGAATGTTTTCATTCACGTGACGAATCATCTCCACAGCCCTCACCCATTCTGACTCTTCAGTCTGATCGGTCACCACAATTTTCACATAACATTCTTTCGCTTGCACCGCGAGATTTAAAAAAGTTTCGTGCTCTTTCCAAAAAATTCCGGTTTTGGCCGAGCTGGGCAACTTGATATCCATGCTCACGGTGTGAACAAAGGGCAGAAGTCTTTCAAGAGCGGCAGGTAAAACACCATTGGTTTCGAGCAAGAAAAAATAATCCTGACAAACTTTGGGTAACCAAGTTTCTAAAAAGTCCACCTGCTGCAAGGGTTCCCCGCCGGTAAGGCTCACCCAATTCAGACTCTCCCCCCTCCCCGAAAAGCACTTAATCCTCTTTGTTAATTCATCAGGGGCAACAGGATTGGGATATTTTACCCACTCTCCTGAAAAAGGAATTTCTTCCACCCGGTAAGTTGAATGGATTGAAAAACTCTCCGGCGTATCACACCAGCGACACTTCAGATCGCAACCCTCAAAGCGCACAAAGGTCATGGGCTCACCCACGTGAGGGCCTTCTCCTTGAAAGGAGGAAAAAATTTCGATGAGGGTTGCGGTGTTATTGCTCGTTTCCATTTTGTACCATTCCCCTAACCTAACTCCCCCGCCAAACACAAGCGCAGGGCTAATGATTGAACCTGGGGGAATGTAAGAAAAAAATGATCTTGCAGAAATCAAACAAATAATCATATTATATGATTTTATCTGATAATGCATACGAAGGGGCATTGAATGGCTACGGTAACGGCAACAGAACTCGCCAGAAATTTCAGGGTCATGTTTGATAAAGTGGAGTTTCAGAAAGAAGAACTCATCATTATCCGCAACAATCATGAAGTGGCCCGTATTATTCCGGGGCCTTCCAGAATGACTGCTCTTGAAGCGATGTCAGACCTGTATCGTACCCTTCCTGAAGATGCAGCCTCCTCCTGGTTAAAAGAGTCGCGCCTGAAATCCACCCTTAAAAAAGAAATTCGGGATCCATGGGCTATCTGATCGACACCTGTATCTGGATTGATATTGAAAGAGGAAGCATCTCCCCCTCTGATGTAGCTTCGATCACGGGAGAATATCCTGTCTTTTTATCTCCGGTAACGATCGCAGAACTGAAATTCGGCGTTGAGAATGCAAAAACGGCGGATATCCAGCAAAAAAGAGCGGCAGCATTGGCCCGTCTTAAAAACAAACCCATTCTGACAATTGATGAAACGACAGGAGAAATTTTTGGAGGAATCGCCTCAGCCTTGAAAAAAAAGGGAGGACACGCCTATCGCGTGCAAGACCTTTGGTTGGCCAGTCAAGCAGTACAACATGGTTTTTGTTTTTTAACCAAAAACAAGAAAGATTTTGAAGACATTCCCGGGCTTTCTTTGGTGCTTTGGAAAGGCTAAGATACACGGGCAAAGCCCAGCGTGAAGGCCTGATATGGAAAAAGTGCAACGACTTTTTAACTTAAAATTGTTTTTTTATACCACTCCCCTCACCTTACAAGTCGCTTTGTAGGCAGATTCTAGCTCAGATGAAAAAGTTTTGAGAACGGACTGGGCAAAATTAGAAGCTTCGATTTTATAATCCTCCAGCCCTTTCGTGAGCAGTGGTGTGTTCTTGGAAGAAATATTAATCCCGGCATGAATCACGCCCGAAACAGGAGTCAGCGTCGCGATGGAAACACTGAGCTTTGCCTGTCCATCGTAGAGATCATCTCCGGTGCGGCTGAGAGAAGTGCTTACTTTTCTTCGTGTCAGTTCTTCAAAAAAAATGGCGATGAGTAATCGCTGTATCAACACCAAACGATTTAAGCTAACCCCAAAAAATTCCCCCAAAAAATGCAGCATGTTTTCCGAATAAATCGGGCGCTTTTGTTTTACATCTTCCAAATCGACCATGTGATCTAAATCGACATCACAAGGCCCCGCAAAGCTCACCAGGCCGTCCCCCAATAAATGAAAGCGGTCATAAATAAAATGAGAGCGGAGTTCTGCCCCGGTATAGGGAATTTTTTCCTCAATCCATTTGGTGGGTAAAGAATACATTTTTTACTCCTGCTTTTCGGTAAGCCCGAAGGATTCTTAAACATGATTCGCAAAGGCCACACCTATTTTCTCCGCCTTCGTAACAGCTCCAGAGTTTTTCGAAAGGAAGATGAAGCTGCATCGCCTCGCGCACAATTTCTTCTTTGCTCATCGATTGCGTGAGAGATTCCACGCGCGCATGCACTTGAGTGGAATAAAAAAGACTTTGATTCACTGTCTTCACAAACTCTTCCGAATTATCTGGAAAAGTAATCGCTTCCTCACGATTAAAACCCGTAAGGATCACAGAAGCTCCTCGTTGATCGGCAAAACAAGCAGCTACGTGAATAAAAAGGCCATTGCGATTGGGAACCCATACCGCTTTTGCAGAATCAGAAGTGATTCTTAAATCATCCAAAGCGTGTTCTTTAATTTTTGGAATTTCCTGATTACGATTCACAAGCGATGTGTGGGTCAGTTGGGCGAGCCAGGGAAATTCTAAAACTTGATGAGGAATTTTTTTAATTTCGCAAAGTGCCCGAGCCGCTGCAATTTCTTTTTGAGCTGCCCGTTGACCGTAGTCAAAAGTCAGGGCTAAAAGCACTTCATAAATTCCTATGGCCTTAAATAAAGTTGTCGCAGAATCGAGCCCACCGGATAAAATAATGATCGCTTTTTCTTTCATAAATTGATCTCAGTTACCCCCTCTCCCTCACCCTCTCCCCACGGGGGAGAGTGTCGGGGTGAGGGGGCAGTGTTGCCAAGGAGGTTTTTTAAGAAGAACCTGAGGCAGGCAAATAATCCTGTTTATAAATTTTGAGGGATGCCAAAAGCACAGCCACCGTGACAGGTCCCAAAAGAATTCCGATAGGACCTGCCAAAAGCATCCCGCCCAAAATAGAAAGGAAAAGTAGCAGAGGATGAATCCTGCTTTTTCCCCGCATGAGAAGAGGTTTTAAAATATTATCCACTCCCGAAATCAGCAAAGCCCCGTAAAAAGTTAAAATGAGTCCACTCTTGATATCCCCCAACAAAAAAAGAATGACCGCCATAGGCACCCAAACGCCGCCAGCTCCTATAATCGGAATGAATGAAAAAAGAAAAGTAAGGGCCGCCCAAACCATGTAACCGCGAATTCCCAGAAAATAAAAAATGCTTCCTGCCAAAATGCCTTGCACCAAGGCGGTGACGAAAGAACCATAAACCACCGCATAAATCATGCTGCGTATTTCCAAAGCCAAAGAATGTTCATGACTGTCTTTGAGAGGAGAGATCAGGAGAAGTTCGTTGTAGATGCCCTTGCCTTCCACAAAAAGAAAGAACACCACAATGAGCATGATAAAACCTTCTACAAAAAAAGTGACCGTTTGAGCCAGCACCCCGGGAGAGTAACGATAAAGAGTGTAAGCCACCTCTTGCACCGCATTGGCCACTACGGTTTTAAGATTAATCTGAATCCGAAAAGTTTCTTCCAAAGAGGTGAGATACTGTTGGAAATTAAAATTCCATTTCTGAAAAAGATCTACCAATTCTCCCCGGTTTATAAATTGGATCACCAAGTCCACCACTCCATACAACTGGCTGGCCACCAAAGAAGCAATCAGGGTGCCGGGGACAAAAAGAAGGATTGTCAGTAACAAAGTCGCCAAAATGCTCGCCAAATAACGCCTCCCCCTGAAAATTTTCAATCCCCATTCATAAAAAGGATAAAAAACAATCACGAGCACCACCGATAGTAAAAGGGGAATGAGAAAGGGTTTTAAAATAAGAACAAAAAGGGCGAGTAATACCAATAAAAAAATCAAAAAAGCTTTTCGTTCTGTGCGGGGATAGGCACTCATCAAAACCTCCTCATTTTGGATTTAAACGAGGGGGGGGATGAAGTCAATGAATTACCCGTTGATCTTCTATTCTAAGAAATATAAGCCTTTTGAAAATGGACAAAGCCCAAGTCGCAAAAATTTTAGAAGAGATTGGAATACTCCTCGAACTCAAAGGCGAGAATCCTTTTAAAACACGCGCCTATCATAATGGAGCGCGGGTGATTGAAGGGCTTTCGGAAGATTTGCAAACTTTGGTGAAAGAAGAACGCCTCTCGGAGATTTCCGGGATTGGAAGTGGGCTCGCTGAAAAAATTACCGAGATCGTCACCACGGGAAAATCCAAATATCTGCAAGAAGTTCGGAAAGGTTTGCCGCCCCATTTGCCAGACCTGCTGCATATCCCCGGGCTGGGCCCCAAAAAAGTAAAAGCCCTTTACGACACCCTTCATGTCGCCAGCGTGGGTGAACTGGAATACGCCTGCAAAGAGAATCGTCTTCTGGATTTGCCAGGGTTTGGCGCCAAAACCCAGGAAAATATTTTGAAAGGAATTGCCTACTCGCGTAAAAATCAGGGAAGCTATCGTTTTGATATTGCTTTTCACACCAGCGAAAAAATCCTGGAAGAAATTTTAAAATTTCCAAACGTTTTAAAGGCACAAGTAGCGGGCAGCATTCGCCGGCGCAAAGAAGTGGTGCATGACATTGATATTTTGGCCTGCGCAAAATCTCATGTCGCTGACATTATGCAGCGATTTACTCACCTCTCAGAAGTGGAAGAAATTTTGGCGGAGGGAGAAACCAAATCAAGCCTCCGGTTAAAATCGGGCATTCAAGTGGATCTGCGGGTGGTGAATGAAAAAGAATATCCTTTTGCCCTGTTATATTTCACAGGGAACAAAGAACACAACACACAGCTACGTGGCATCGCAAAAGACAAAGATCTTAAACTCAATGAATACGGTCTTTTTAGAGGAGAAAAATCTCTTTCCTGCAAAAATGAAGAAGAAATTTATAAGGCTTTGGGGATGAGTTATATCCCACCGGAATTGCGCGAAGCGACGGATGAAATTTCAGCCGCGGAGAAAAATAAAATCCCACACTTGATTGAAGAAGACGATATTCAAGGCGTGTTTCACGTCCATTCCACGTGGAGTGATGGCACCGCCGAAATTGAAGCCATGGCGCACGAGGCCCAAAAACTGGGTTTTAAATACATGGGCCTTTCGGATCACAGCCAAACTGCAAAATATGCAGGCGGTTTAACTCCGGCTGACATCAAAAAACAACACACAGAAATTGATTTGCTCAATAAAAAATTAAAAGGTTTTAAAATTTTAAAAGGCATTGAGTCGGATATTTTAAGCGATGGATCTTTGGATTACCCTGAAAAAGTTTTGGAACAATTTGATTTCGTGATTGCCTCGGTGCATTTTGGATTCAAGATGAGCGCAGAGGATATGACACGTCGCTTGGTGAAAGTTTTAAAAAATCCTTATACCACCCTACTGGGGCATATGACCGGAAGACTTCTTCTCGCCCGCGAAGGTTTTGCTTTGAATGTAGACGAAATTATTGAAACCGCAGCAAAGCACAAAAAAATAATCGAAATCAATGCCAACCCCCATCGCTTCGACATGGACTGGCGTTATTTAAAAAAAGCCGCAGCACATGGCGTCAAATTTTCCATCAACCCCGATGCGCATAGCACCGAAGGTTTAAAAGACACTTTCTTTGGAGTGGGGATTGCACGAAAAGGCTGGCTTACAAAAAAGGATATTGTGAATACGCTTTCTTTAAATGACATAGAAAAATATCTTGGGGAATAGGTGTCATTCCCACGAAAGTGGGAATCCCCCTGATTCAACTGGATCCCTGCTTTCGCAGGGATGACAACATTATGAAAAATAAATTCATTCTTGTACTCTCGACTATCAACACTTTGAAAGGCGCCAAGAAAATAGCGATCTCTCTCGTAAAAGAAAAACTCGCCGCCTGTGTCAACATTAGCTCAGCAGTTCAATCGATTTATTCTTGGAAAGAAAAACTCTGCCAAGAAAAAGAATATCTTTTGTTTATCAAAACACAGAAAAAACTTTATCCTCGTTTGGAAAAAAGACTGAAAGAACTTCATCCTTATAAAGTACCGGAGATCATTGCCTTACCGATTGAAAAAGGAAGTTCTGAGTATTTAGAGTGGGTGAATAAAAATCTTTTCTAGTTTTACTCCGAAGCTGCATGAGCGGATTTAAAAACGTACCGCCAAAGTCCATTCACTACAGGAAGACCGGCTGCAATTTCGTCGGAGGAATGGGAAAGTGCAGCAAAAGCTCGCTTGAAATTTTTCGAAAATGGGTTTGCAGTGCTCTGCTTCGAAGCAACTGTCGCAGAACCTGAAGGAGAAAATACAGCCATCATGATCAGACTAATAGAAGCTACTCCAATATCGGTGACAGCTGCCTCTTCTTGCTGACGATCCTCTTTCTCAAAAGCTTGGTAAGCAGTAAAAGCAGATTTTGCCAAAAGGCCAACACTGAAAATCGCAGAAGCATAAAGTATCCTTGTCGCAACAATCTCCGGTAAAAAAGCGACTCCCACGACAAACCCAGCAATCCCCACCACGATTCCAGGATGCTCCACGATATCTCCAATGAGTTTTTCGACTCCCATGGGAATGGCCATCAGAGAGGTTTCAATCAAAAAACCTGTCAAAGTTCTTTTTCCTCCCTGAAGAAAATTGAAAGACATCTTGTGGCCATCCTCAAAAAAATCTATTGGAACACGATGCCCGGGAATACTGCCAAGATCCACGGTTGTTGTTCTTGAGCTGAGTGTAGATTGAAGGGGTAAGTTTTGAACGGAGAGTGCCATGTTTTTTTTGTATCCTCTTTAAAAAGCTCGTGGATCTTCCACGCCAGGAATCTCCTCTCTCAACTGATCTCTAAAATTTCCCTGATTTTGTCTGTCGAGAGAACAGGGCCAATGAACACGCACATCATCAAAACGACCTAAGAAAGTATTGCCACGATAATAAATTTTTTCATGTTGCGAAAAAAGATGGAGTGTTCCTAAAGGCAAAGCAGGAGACAAAAGCGGCGCCTCAATCAACTGCCACCGACTTTCCCGGGATCCCCTGAAATAAAATTCTCTGGAGGAGGCTCCAGAAATGACCGCAAAAATACCGCCCGAGACACGGCCCACTTTTAAAGTTTCCAGGGTTCCAGAAGGTAAACCGTTTGTGAAATCCTGCCATGCATTCAAAGAATGAATCTCTGCCCGCCAAAGTTTTTGAGAAGTGGAAACAAATAAAGCATCATTGACAACGGTCATCGACTGAATATTTTGATTTGCGAGTTGTGGCGATGTGATTTCATTCCAACTTTGACCTTCATCCGAACTCGCAAAAATTTGGGAAGTAGTGGCGGCATAAAGTTGATGGTGATGATCTTCTGAAAGATAAAGAATTTCCTTGCCATTTAAAGGCTGTAAAGGATCCAGACGATTTTGAGAAATATCATACCGAAAGACCCGCTTCGCATTTTCTCTCGACGCCGCAATATAGAGTTTTCCTTGGGAAAAAAGCAGATCATGAATTTCCAGATTTCTGCTTGATCCCGAAGCCCCTGCATGAGTGAGACCCGTAATAGGGATGGCTCCTCCCCAAGATTGTCCTCCATCCCCACTCGGATAAACACGCCCTGTCGTCGCCAGAAAAATCTGTAAAGCATTATCCGGATTGATCGCCATGGCCGTGACTTCCACCCCGGGGGGAGGAGAAATATTTTGCAAAAGAGAAGAAGACTGTATCTCAACCGTTTTTTCATCGACCCAAACAGTCACATTTTTGAGTGTTCTGTGCGCAAGACCGGGGGCATAAACTTGAAGCGCTGTAAGAGTATAGCTCGTCGTACTTTCCGGACTAATGATTTGGACTCCTTGCAAGGGCAAACTCGTCACCGTCGGTGGAAATAAGGAAAGACCCACAAAGTCTGCATCCGTCACATTCCATTGCAAAGTGGTGGAATGACCTTTTTCAATACACCCCTCGCTTGCCTGAAAAGTGACACTCATGGGCGGACGAGTGGATGGATTTTGCCCCTGACCCGGATTTGTGCCACTTCCAGTATTCTGTGGAACTACAGGAGTAACAGTGACCGTGATCCATTTTTTATCTTCTGCCGCTTCATTACTGGCGGTCAGTTCAAAACGGGTGGTCTGCGTGAGAACGATACTGACATCTTTTTTATTACTGACATTTTCTATGGACTCCGCTTGGGTTTGCCCTTCCGGATAAATACTCAAACTGACTTCTTCAGCCGCAAAAGTTTTCCAACTTAAAGTAACTGTTTCCCCGCTTTGAATCGTTTCGGAAGAAGTTTCAAACGACTGAATAGAAGGAGGCGCCTTGTAATTTTCAGGCTGGGCACAAGAAGTGAAAGCAAACAAACCCAGAAAAAATATGATTTTTTTTCTCATTCTTAATTCTCCAAAAAAGTTCCATCCAAGTTCAAAATAAGACGTAGGTAAGGTGTTAAAATTTCTTTGGGGGTCAATGTTTCCGGGTCAACCGTGTTGATATGCAAGAGCCCTGCCATCAAACGCGCGCCAATACTATCTAATCCAAGCATTATATTTCCTTCGAGAAAACCTTCTGTGAGCTCTTCTCCCCCCTGAATATTACCGAAGGATTCTTTGAAAAAATGACGGGAGGCTCCCAAATAAATTCCTGCTGAAAAGGGATAACGGATTTTCCACCACCAAATAAGGGCTGCGTGCGCACTGCTTCGGTCTTCTGTGATTTGAAAATCATTTTGTTCAATCCCCTCAATGGCAGTGGAGTTATTGGCATAGGCAAATTGCAAACGGACTTGATGTCGGGGCGATTTCAACAGATCTTGATGAGCATAAATCCCCCAACCCATCGTGTTGCCTTTTTCTTCGCGGTGGATCTCCAATGCAGGTTCATTAGGATTATCACGGTAAGCCCAGTAAGCCCCCACCAAGGTTTCTGCAGTCGGGAAAGGTCTTAACAGATTAAATCGTCCGCTCGTCTCCGCTCTAAAATAATGGACGGATTCTTTAGGCTCAGAAGTTTGATAATACAGAGCAACTTTTACACTTTGAATCCATCCAAACGGATTTGGATCCTCGAAAAAAGTATAACTGATTGCCGCACCCGGGCCTGCCTTCATACTCATTAAAGTATAATAATCCTCCTGATTATTGCCAGCAGGCTCAGGACCTTTTTCTCCGGAAGGTTCTTCGAGTTGATGATATAAAAGGGTGTTGTCATTCATCTCACGCAAGGCAAGGGCAAGTTCAAGGCCTCTTAAAGAGGGAAGTGCAAAAGTAAATTTTAATTGTTTGAGGCCAAGAGAAAAGTTGAGAGGTTCTTTTTTTTCTTCTATATCGGCAACTCTTCCTGATGGCTTTGCCCTGAAAGAAGCAACACCTAAAGAGGATTTGGATTCCACTGCAGCACCTGCCCGAAAAGCAATATCAGCACGAAACCAGTCCTTATAAAAAAGAGAAGCAGCAGGAGTCAGCCGTACACCCGCAGAAGATGCCACAATAGTATCTAACCGAGCTTTTGCATCCACGAAATAAGTGGTGGCTTCTCTTTCATGCTCACGTTCGGGAGGGATATCTTCGGGTAATTTTCCTTCTTCTTTAAAAACAGCATGGGCCCCATTCATTTGGCGCAGGATGGCAGCAAGAAGCTTGTCTGCTTCAGCCCAATCACCCGCCTCAATTTTCTCTTGGAGTATCAAAGCGCTGTGCTGAAGATTTACTGAAAAGGCCTGATAAACCAGGTAATGGTTCGCATTAAACTTGGGTGGATAAAAAGCAATCTCTCCCGCTGCATCCACAAATTGATTGAGGGGAGTCTGCAAAGCACTTTTATCTTTCGAAGCTAGAAATTTTGCTATCTCATAAGAAGAGTCTCGAAGCCGCCCCATCACAAGCTTTAATGCTGGATCGGGCTTTGATTCTAAAGGGCCACGGGCAACACCTTCTTCTTCGCCTTCTTCTTCTTCCTCAAGAGGTGGAAGAGAAATATCAGTCTCACGGTTTGTCAAAAACTCTACAATGTTGGGGACATCGTCATGCTGAATTTCTTCAGATTCAAACACGCTGGTTCGACGACCAAAGGCGAGCATCTCTCGCACCACATCGTAAGCCAAAGGCCGGTTTTCCCAACGATAAGCAAGAGGAATGCTAAGCGAGTGACAAGAAGAACAAATCTGGGCAAAACGCTCAGCCTCTGCTGCAGGTCTTTCTCGTAAAGGGATTGCTTCCTGCAAAGCCTGAAAATGGCTTTGAGCTTCACTCTTGATCTGGCTTTTCACTTCTTCTTGATCAGGGGCTGACAAGCCTTGAAACTCTTTTATAAAAAGAGCATTGATTTCGGGCAGATCAAAAGAGTCGTTCTTGGGATGAACATCAAATTTTGTTCGAAACTGAATTAATGTAAGAGGAGACATGTTTTCCGCTTTCCCATTAAATGAAAGTTGCTTTCACTTAATGAAATTAGCGGATAACAACTCTCCATAAGACTTGTCAAGTTTTGATTTATTATTTTATAAGCGTTGGGCATGAAAACTCTCGTTCAACAAATCCTGTCTGAAAAACTCAAATCCCCAATCCATCACTTGGAAATCACCAAACTCTTTGGGCATGCCTCGTATCGAACTTATTATCGAGTGAAGATCTCGGAAAGAACTTTTGTGCTGATGCAAATCCCCCCCGGCCTCTCCTCAGTTTCCGAAGAAATTACCAATTATAAAGGCCCAAAAAACGAGCTTCCTTTTATCAATGTTCAGCGTTACCTCAAATCTGTTCAACTTCCGGTCCCCGAAGTACATGCCTGGGTTCCCGAAGAAGGGCTGATGATCTTGGAAGATTTGGGCGATCGATTGCTTGAGACTTATCTCAAAGATACGACTGAAGTTTTGCGACTTTCTTTTTATAAAAGAGCGATTGATCTTCTGGTGCAAGTTCAGAAAAAAACACAAAGGGGAGAAGGGAATAAATTTGTGGATTGCATCGCCTTCCACCGCAGCTTTGATGAAACCCTGCTGAATTGGGAATTTGATCATTTTTTGGAATATGGAATTGAAGATCGATTCAAGATCAAGTTACCTGAAGAAGAAAAAAAGTTTTTCACGGAACAAACTCGCAAGATCACCCAAGAAATTTTAAAAGCCCCTTCTCTTTTTGTGCACCGCGATTTTCAAAGCCGAAACCTGATTTTAAAAGACTATGAACTTTATCTCCTGGATTTTCAGGATGCTCTGCAGGGCCCGGAAGCTTACGATTTGGTGGCCTTGCTAAGAGATTCTTATATTGAACTCAGTGGGGAAGCGGTCGAAAAACTTGTGGATTATTTTCTGGAGGCTAGAAAAAAAATTGGTTTTCCCGTCCAAGACGAAAAAGCTTTTCGCCGACTTTTCCACCTGGTAACCTTACAGAGAAAATTAAAAGACACCGGACGATTTCAATTCATTCATACGGTGAAAGGAAATCCTGATTTTTTAGTGAGTGTGCCTACTTCACTGCGCTATATCCAATCTGCATTTGAGCAATTACCAGAATACCAACCTTTACAGAAATGGATTGGAAAATATGTGAGTGAGTTAAGATGACAATAACAAAATCCTTTCCCCAAAAAGCCATGCTTCTCGCCGCGGGACTGGGAGAACGACTTCGGCCTCTCACTCTTACCACTCCCAAACCATTAATCCCGATTCAAGGTCGCCCTCTGATTGAATACAATCTGATCTTGCTCAAAAAATTCGGTGTGAAGGAAGTACACATTAATCTTCATCATCTGGGAGATCAGATCGAAGAAAAATTAAAGGACGGAAGTGAATTCGGAATTAAAATCTTTTACTCCCGAGAAAAAACAATCTTGGGAACAGGTGGCGGATTGAAGGCTGCCCAAAAATTTTTAGAAGACCAAACTTTTTTCCTGATGAATGCAGATGTATTCATCGATTTAAATCTTCAAGATTTTTTTGAGTTTCATCAAAAACAAAAAAGTGTGGCCAGTCTAGTCGTCATTCCTTCGGATCGAAAGGATATTGACCGGTGGGTGTTTCTCAACAAACAAAATCAAGTAATAGATATTTCTTCCCAAGTACTTTCAGGAAATTTTTCAAAAACTGTTTTTAGTGGTGTGCAAATCTTAGAACCAGAAATTTTTAAAATATTACCCGAAGAAAAAAAATCCTGCCTCATTTTAGACGGCTATCTGCCTCTTTTGAAAAATGGGAAAAAATTGAGCGCTTATTTATTTGAAGGGTATTGGAGAGACTTGGGGACTCTAGAACGTTATGCTCAAGTGAAAAAAGAATTCGAAGAAAAATGGCCTTACACGGCTCTCAAACTGGAAGATTTTTCTCTTCGATAACGCACGACACGATTTCTTCCAAAGTTTTTGGCTTCATATAAAGCCATATCCGCATGGTCAATCAACTCTTCCATATTGACTGTATCTTCAGGAAAATTCGCCACACCAATTGAAACGGTAACTTGCTCCTCCGAAGAATGTTTTCCATTACCAAATACATGCCCAGAAACCACCTGACAGATTTTTTGGGCAACTTCTACTGCTTCTTCGCAAGAGGTATGAGTCAAAATGATTGCAAACTCTTCTCCTCCATAACGGGCTACGGTATCCACTTCTCTGACATTCTCGGCCAGAAGAGCGGCAATTTCTTCTAACACACGATCTCCCTGCAAATGCCCATGGGTATCGTTATATTGTTTAAAATGATCCACATCCACCATGAGAAGAGAAATATTGCGCGTAAAACGTCTGGCGCGTTTCCATTCCATTTGCAACATCGTGAAAAAATGTCGACGGTTATAAAGATGCGTCAATTCATCGGTGACTGATAATTCTTTGGTCTTGGCATAGAGCCGTGCATTTTCAATAGAGACCGCCACCTGACTTGCCAGCGAAGTAAGCAGCCGAATATCCATGGTAGAAAAAGAATCCAAACCGGGCCTGGAAAAATTCATGACTCCCAACACTTTCTGATGACTCATGACAGGTAGAGACAAGAAAGATCCCTCTTCCATTTTTTCACCCTTATAATGAAGGTAAGCCGGGTCTTTCGAAGTGTCTTTGATATAAATAGACTCCTTGTTTTTAGCCACTTGGCCGCTAATGCCTTCTCCCAAAACAAAAGAGAGTTCTTTGACTTTCTGATTGTCTTTAAAACCGTAAGCCGCTTTCACACCCAACTGTTTGGATTCTTCATCTAAAATAAGCAGGGCAAATTCCTGAAAACCCAAAGTCTTCACCACCACATCGATGAGAATGTTGTAAAGTTCTTCGGAAACAATGGTGGAAGAGATCATCTGGCTGACACGATATAAAATGGAAAGATCGTTCACGCTTCTTTCAAGTTGTTGATTGGTTTCTTCGATAATTTTGGCTTTTTCTTCCAACATCTTTTTATATTTTAAATCTTCCTGGGCCAAAATGAGTTCACGTTCTGTCCTGATTTTACGCCGATCGAGCTCTCCTATTTTGCGAAGCATCTCATTAAATTGGGTGGTGAGTTCGCCCAACTCATCTGAACTTCCCACATGAGCCCTGGCCATCAGATTGCCGCTTTCTGCCTGATTAATGGTATGCAGAAGTCGATCGAGTGGACGCTGAATAAATGCCACAGTGGCAATATTAATGACCAATACAGAAAGAAAAGTAAGAATAGTCACCAAAACAATCAAAATCTGGATGAGATTAAATTTGGAAAAAATCTGAACCGGAATAATCGAAAAACTGACAATCATGAGCAGAGCAACAAACAGAAGAGAAGCAGAAGTCACCACTGCAATCTTCCAACCCACATTTTTTCGAATGAGGTGAATCAGTTTCATAATAGCCGCATTGTACGAGCGCCCTTTTTCAATTGTCAATACGGATGGCACTCGTTATTAAGACTTTCATTCATGACAGCTCAAACCCAAAAACTTTCAGTGTCTGAAATTCAGTCTGCTTATCAAACTGCTTTGAGAGAAAAAGCTCCTTTCCCTCTTTATCTGAAGATTTACGAAGAAGTTGCTTCAACAAATTCAGAGGCCTTCCAAGCTGCTAAAAATGGGGCTCCGGAAGGAACACTATTTTTAGCGGAGAGCCAATCCGCTGGCCGAGGGCGTTTAAAGAGAACCTGGGAGTCACCCCCTTATAAAAACCTTTATTTATCAGTGATTTTAAGACCCCCTCTTCCTATTGCCTCTGCTTCTCAACTGACTCTAGTGGCTGGCCTTGCTTGTTATGAGGCCTTGCAACCTTTTTTTCAAGAAGATGTCACCCTCCCCCTCACCCCCTCCCCTCGAGGGAGGGGGCCGGGGGGAGGGGGCAAATTAAAACTGAAGTGGCCCAATGATTTATGGGTTCACTCCAAAAAAATAGGGGGCATCCTTTCTGAAATGGATACCACCGCAGAAAAACTCAATTTCGTGGTGATAGGAATTGGCCTCAACATCAATGCACAAGAAAAAGATTTTTCTAAAAATTTGCAAAAGGTGGCGACCTCTCTTTTGATGGAAACCCATCAAACCCATTCTCGTTCTCAAATCGCGGGGCTTGTGCTTTATTCATTTTTTAAAAATTACGAACTTTATCTTCAAGAAGGTTTTGAAAATTCAAGAAAAAAATGGGAAGACTGCTCTCAAATGAAAGGTCAAAAAGTAAAAGTGCAAGAAACAAATCGAAGTTTTGAAGGAATTTGCGAAGGTCTGGACCCATCAGGTTCACTTTTAGTTAAGGCTGGCAATCACGTAGAACAAGTGTTAGCGGGGGACGTCATCTGGAGATAATATGCTTCTCGCTTTAGACATCGGCAATACCAATACGGTCATCGGCGTTTATAAAAACTCCAAGCTCTTGGAGCACTGGAGACTTGAAACCAAGAAAGAACGCACTTCAGACGAGTTTGGTATTTTTTTAAAAGAGCTTTTTCAATTTGCCCATCTTTCTTTTTCTGAAATTAAAGGCGTGGTGGTAGCGAGCGTCGTTCCTCCTCTCGATTTTGCCATTGAAAGAATGTGTCAGCGTTATCTTCATCTCAAACCCTTGTGGCTCACTTACAAAACCAGGACCCTCATCAAAATCAAACTCGATCACCCCAAAGAGTTGGGAGCAGATCGCATTGCCAATGCTGTTTCGGGTTTTAAAAAATACGGAGGGCCTTTAATCATCGTCGATTTTGGTACCGCCACCACCTTCGATTATATTTCTTCGCGTGCAGAATATTTGGGAGGGATGATTGCACCGGGAATTGCCATTTCGAATGAAGCCTTGTTTGAAAAAGCCTCAAAACTTCCACATGTGGAAATCCGAAAACCCCGTCATGCTATCGGTCGCAATACCATCGATAGCATGCAAGCCGGTATTTATTTTGGATATGTCGGTATGGTGGATGAAATCGTAAAAAGAATGATGAAAGAAATCCGTGGCAAAAAACCCAAAGTGATTGCAACCGGTGGATTTACGAGTTTAATTGTGCCCGATTCAAAAACGATCCAGAAGGTGGATCCTTTTTTGACTTTGGAAGGACTCAAAATGATTTATGAAGGAGGGAAAAAATGAAAACAAAAATAATCCCTGTTCTTTCTTTTCTGCTGATCGCAAATCTTTCTTTCGCGACAGAACCTGCCACGCCACCCCGCCATCCCTCTCCTCGGGGTGCAGAAGTATTTATCATCAGCCCCAAAAATGGTGAAACGGTCACCAATCCTATTATTGTAAAATTTGGAATTAAAGGGATGACTCTTGCTCCTGCCGGCACCCAGGAACCCAATACCGGCCATCATCATCTGTTGGTGGATATGAAAACGCTTCCTCCCCTGGATCAAGCCATTCCCAGCAACGAAAATTCCATCCATTTCGGAAAAGCCCAAACAGAAACCACACTCACTCTTTCTCCCGGCCCTCATACCTTGCAGCTTTTGCTCGGGGATGTAAACCACATGCCACATCAACCGCCGGTGGTTTCTAAAAAAATAAAAATTGTGGTGAAGTAGAAATATTATTTCCAGAAACTAGACACCAAGAGCTTTTTTCACCTCTTCATGCACGATTTTTCCGTCTTGAATTTGAAGCCCTTGTTTAAATCCTGTATCTCTTTCCAAAGCCTGCATTCCTTGCGCCGCGAGTTTTTCAATGTAAGGAAAAGTTTGATGCACTAACGCTTCTGTCGCGCTGCGAGCCACAAGAGACGGCATATTGGTGACCCCATAATGTAACACTCCTTTGTAAATATAGAAGGGATGCGAATGACTGGTGGGATGAATGGTTTCTACACAGGCCCCTTGATCGACAGACACATCAATAATCACGGAGCCTTTTTGCATCGTAGCCACCATCGATCGCGTGACAAGACGAGGCGCCTGCGCCCCCGGAATTAACACCGCGCCTATCAACAGATCCGTGTCTTTGAGAGTTTTTGCAAGGTGATGGGAATGAACAGAATTAAAAGTTTCGAGTTTTGCCTGAGGAAATTTAAGCTTCACCTTTTCTAATTTTTCTTCGCTACGGTCAAACAGATTTACTTCTGCTCCAATGCCTGCAGCCATGCTGAGAGCGGCCTGCCCGACATTTCCTGCCCCCAAGATAGTCACTCTGCCCGGGCGGCTGCCTTCTACATGCGAAAGTAAAATTCCTTTTTCTCCATGATCGGTGCGCAGATATTCTGCCCCTAAAAATACCGCGAGCTTCCCCGCAATCTGGCTCATCGGCCGCAGAAGAGGAAGAGCACCGTCTTCTCCCACCACGGTTTCATAACCCAGAGCCGTCACTCCCTTTTTAATCAAAGCCCGCGCCAACGCAGGAACACCGGCTAAATGAAGAAAGGTGAAAAGGAGTAATCCTGGTCTAAAAAAAGCATATTCTTTGCTGAGAGGTTCTTTCACTTTCAACACCAACTCCGCCTTGGCCCACAACCCTTTTGCATCGGTCATGATCACCGCGCCATTATCACGAAAACTTTGATCGGAGTATCCACAACCCAAGCCTGCCCCTTTTTGTACCAAGATGAGATGACCTGCACGAGTGAGTAAACCCACCGCTTCGGGAGTAAGTGCCACACGATATTCTTGAGGTTTTGTTTCTTTGGGGATGCCGAGAATCATGGCTTGATTTTACCCAATCAGGAGGGAAAAGCCGAATGTTTTTAATTTTTACTGTTGACAGAATACATATGCCATACATATAAATATACATGGCTCAATTAAACATGATTTTAACAACTTCTTTCGAAAAAGAATTAAAGCGTTATATGAAAATAAAGGGCTTCGCCAAAAAATCGGAGGCCCTTCGCCAAGCTATTTCTGACGCTCTCAAGCAACAAAGCTCCCGCCGCAGGGTGGATTTTCGTAAATGGAGAGGCTTGGCTCTTAAAGCTCCCCTTAATTCTAAGCCCCGTTTTAAAAATGAAGATGAACTTTGGAACTAAGCCATGGTGATCGATACTGCTATCTTGCTCTGTATTTTCTTTAATGAAGAACACAGTCTTTGGGCCGAAGACCAACTTGAAAAACATCATTCCAGCCTCCGCATGAGTACCGTCAACCTGACTGAGGTATTGATTTTACTTCAGGATCGCCAACCCCAATTTTTTGAAAAAATTCGCGAAGAACTTCTTTCTTCAAACTTAAGATTTGTGGCCCCCACGGTCACTCAAGCTGAAAAAGCAGCCGAAGCGCGCTTACAATATCCACTCAATTTGGGAGATTGTTTTGCTTATGCACTCGCCGCCGAAGAAGGCTGCCCCATCTTGACTCTCGACAAGGCGTTTCTAAAAACAGACGCTTCGGTAGTCACGCCTTATTAAAATTTAAAATTGATTCTTAACACCCTGCGTTAACTCCCTTTTGTTTTTGCTATAGACTTCGGCTCCCCTTTTATACTAGCCAACCTTGATTCGTACTGAGTTTGCAGTGTTTCACTGGAGGAGGTTTTTATGGCAGATCCTGTTGAAAGAAATTCAAGAGTTCACCGAGAAGCCCCGATGGATCCTAGCTTACCTGTGATTGTAGTTCCAAGATCGTATGAATCTCCTCCTTCTATTGAATCCAAAAGATTACCTGTCGCTCCTGTTCCCGTCTTGTTACCCGATCACATTTCAGGAGCAACGGCTATCCCCAGAGGGAATCCGATTTTAGAAAATAAGAAAGCTCCCGTTTATTCTTTACCACGCTCTTCGTTGCCTCCCGCGAGAACTTTTGGGGAGGATATGAAATTTTTTTGGAGTTTTAATTGGTGGCAGGAGGCTTCAATCGGTGAAAGAGCGATGGGGGTAGGGTTGGCTGTTTTGGAAACGCCTGTCATGTTAGTTGCAGCAGCAGTCTCTGTGCCTGCAAGTGTAGCGGGGGCGAGTTGTCAGGGAGATTCTCTCTTCGTTATTGATGGGGGGATAAACGATGATTCCGGAGTGGCAAAGGATTCAGGATCTACTCAGGTACAAATGAATCGACCTCCCCAGTTTCGAATTTTACCTGAATACACAGCTCATTTTGATGAAACAGTTACCTTTACTTTACAAGCAGACGATCCTGATGGAGACACTCTTACTTATTCATTAGAATCCATTTTGGTGACAGCAACCCGCCTAGGGGAGCCTCCTTTCATGATACGTGGTTTCCCTCCTCTTTATCAGCAGTACTTTAATCCACATACACACACTTTTTCTTTTCCTGCTCCTAATCCTGGTTCTGATCAGACAGAGCAGTTTAAATTTGGCTTTCGTGTAACAGATGGAATGTTATCAGACACCACTTCAGTAATTGTAAATGTTTTACCTCCTCTTCCCCACGATGCGGGGGTTATTCAAGATACCGGAGTGATTATTCCAGATGCTGAAGTGAGGCGGGATGCGGGAGTGGTCATCGACTCAGGAGTAAGGCCAAATACGGGTGTACCGCCTGATTCGGGGGTGCGACCTGATTCAGGAGTGCCTCCTGATTCTGGGATACCACCTGACTCAGGCCTTTGCCCTTCTCCCAGTCCACCCCCAACTGATGTGTGCGCTGTTTGTGATCCGGATGGGGATGGGATTATTACAAATAGGTTTATAGACCCTAATTTTTTAAATGCGATTCGATATGCTTTAGGAAAAGGACCTAATGATGATATTACAGTTCAGGATGCGTTGAACACGACAACTTTAAGTCTATTTAGAATGAATATTCATAGTTTATCGGGCATAGAATGTTTTGCACATTTGACTTCGCTTAGTGTTGGATTAAATCAGATATCAGACCTGACTCCACTTTCATCGCTTATTAATTTGAGGGATCTTGATTTTGATTCAAATCAAATATCCAATTTATCTCCACTTTCATCACTTGTTAATTTGACTGTGCTGGGTCTTTCGTCAAATCAGATATCAGACCTGACGCCACTTTCGTCTCTTGTTAATTTGACTCGGCTTAGCCTTCAGTATAATAATCGAATATCAAATTTGTCTCCTCTCTCCTCACTTATCAATTTAGGAGAACTTTATCTCCATTCAAGTCAAATATCGGACATATCTCCACTTTCATCACTTATTAATTTGAGGAACCTTGATCTTGGTAATAATCAAATATCCAATTTATCTCCACTTTCATCGCTTATTAATTTGACCATACTGGGCCTTGCTTCAAATCAGATATCAAATATTAACCCCCTAATTAGTAATCGTGGATTAGGTGCGGGTGACAGTGTTGATCTTTGGCATAACCCCAACATTCCTTCCCAGCAAATCGCTGTGCTAAGAGCCAGGGGAGTCAGGGTTAATTGGCCATAATTGGTCCACATTATTAATTAACATTTAACATTCCGCGTCAGCAACTTTTTCTCTCCGATGACGATATATTTAATAGGATTGAAGAAACTTTAATTGGCTTTCATTCGATAAATAGGGCTTAGGGGGAGGTAAGGTTTGTGAAAAATAAATCTCAACTTTTATTCCAGTTTTTTCTATTTTTTGTTTTTTTAAGCAACACACTTCTTTTTACTTCTTGTAACAACAATCAACCTTCAGATTCAGGAGAGGGAGTTTTTGGTCCTTCTGTTACGAGTTTTCATAGTGATCCTATAGCTTTTCGCGGATCAGGAGTAATTGATGATCCACATTATCTGATTGGTGGCCCCTTAGCTCAAGGCCGTGTGGGCGATGTGTTACTTCAAAATAGCAACATCCGTGTAATTATTCAAAAACCGCGGCGTAATGCGGGGGTTGCGCTCTATGGTGGAAATATTATTGATGCAGATGTGACACGCCCTGCAGGTCAGTCTGGCCAAGATAATTTTGGCATTACCTTTCCTCTGATTAATGTTTCTTGGACCCCCTTTTATAAAAGATTAGAAATTTTAAATGCTGATTTCGCAGCAGGGCCTATTGTTGTAAGAGCCACAGGAATACTTGATGTTTACGATTATATTCAAACATCGATTATTGTACCGTTCGCAAAGATTGCTTCCTCTACACATGCGACACTTTTTTTCCCAGATCAATATAATGATGTTTTGAATCCTTTTCAAAATATGCCGAAGCTTCGAAAAATTTCTACCACCATTGTGACTGATTATATTCTTAAATCAGATCGCTCTTATGTAATTATTCAGACTCATCTTTTTAACGGGGGTTCAGATAAAATTCCCATACCCATTGGCGATTGGATTAATGGCTCAGGTACATTGGAAACATTTATTCCAAGTATCGGATTTACAGGGCAAGGACGTTATGATCAAGGAACCCCAGCCATTATTTACCCAGGGATGGAAACCAACGTAGATGTTTCTTATGGTTATTTCTTTGATCCCACTTTGTTTACTAAAGAGGATGGTACGATTAACTCCACAGATCTTCTCACTGTTTCTGGAGTTTCTATTATGGCTTTAGGAGAAAAGATAGCTCCTTCAGGAATTATTCCATACGGTTCCCCTGGCCCTCCTGTAATTAATTTCTCTCTACCCCCAGGAGAAACCACCTATGTCCGTTATTTCGCCGTAGGCAAAGGGGATGCAGGTTCAGTTATGAATGCAGGGTTGGAAGCTTTAGGAGTATCTCGTTATCAATTGTCGGGTCACGTAAAAGACATGCAAGGCGCTGCAGTAACTAAAGCAAAAGTGGTTGTATTGGATTCTGCCACTAAAAAACCAGTAACTGTATTTTATTCCGGTGCAAACGGTGAGTTTTCTGGAGAAGTAAGCGCGGGAGGTACAGATAACAAAGCCAAAATGTTTGGTTCAGGAGGATATACGGTCGAAGTTTATAAAGAAGGATATTTGGGTTCCACTTCTTGGCCTATGACAGGTGCTCCTCAAGCCAGTTTGGCCGGCAAAAGCAAAGCAGGTGAGTGTAGCACGAGTGCAGGGCTAAATAATATTACGTGTACTTTGGGGAGATCAGGTCTGGTGCAGGTAACTGCTGTAGATGAAAATCAACATCCTATTCCTGCACGTATTGCCATTGTGGGATTTGACCAAAGCCCTTACCAAGCTGTTCCCCCTACGAATAATTCTGATGGGAGTAAAATAGAAGAGTTTAGCATTCTCTCGGATATCGAATTTGGGGCACAGCAATATGGATATATAGATACTTTGTTTTTAGATAGCCAAGGAAACATTACCAATGTCGGTAATCCTCGTGTTGTGAATTGGAATACCTTTCGCTTAGAACCCGGCAATTATGGATTTTTTGTTATGCGTGGCCCTGAGTATTCGATGCATTCCCAATTTGATTCAGTAGTGAGTGGAGGTAGCGTTACTCATGTGGATGCCACTCTTCGAAAAGTAGTAGATACCTCAGGCTACATCTCCGGTGACTTTCATATTCACGGAATCAACTCCCCCGACTCCCCCTTTGGGCAGCAAGCCCGTGTGAATTTTGCTTTGGCAGAAGGACTTGATTTGATGGTCTCAGCGGATCACGATGCCGTCACCGATTACAGCCAAGCGATTCAGGAGTTGAATGTGGGTAATCTCGTGACTTCGATATCCGGCATTGAAATCACTCCCATGGCCTTTGGTCATTTCAATGTATTCCCCGTTGAATTTCATGCTGAAGATCCCACAGGCGGTGCCTTTGATTACACAAAGAAAAGTGGCTATACACCCGGGCCTTCTCACCATGAACTCCTTTCTCCTGCTGAATTTTTGACGATGATGGATGCACAAAACTCTGGGGAACAAGTGTTACAGGTGAACCATATACAAGATCCCACCCTGGGTAACTTTGCTCTTTCAAAACTGATCACGACCACCAAGTTTGAAAATCAGGGAGTTCATGCGTTATCTACTTATTCAGATCCTGTGGATTTCAGACTTTCACCGAACACAAATTCTGGTGGGGGTTTTCAGGGCCCATTTCCTTATGGAACCAATAAATTATTTACCGATAAATTTACAGCCATGGAAATTTGTATCGGAGAATCAGGCGTAGTGCCATTCCCCCATGTGCGTGACACTGCCTTGCCCACTTGGTTTAATTTTTTGAATTTGGGAAAACAAGTGACTGCCACTTGTTCGTCTGACACACATCGCCAAATTCGTGAGCCCATCGGAATTTTGCGCAACTATATTGCTTCCTCTGTAGACCCACGGGATGGAAGAGGCAGTTTTTCTCAGGTGAATCCCCAAGAGATTGCCCACAATGTGAATGAACATCATGTGATTGTTTCTGCCGGACCTTTTGTGACCATTCATGCAACGAGTAGTGGGCAAACCGCTCAGGTGGGAGACACCTTGACTCTTTCTGGGGCCGGTCCTCAAACAGTAGACTTACGCATTAATGTTCAAAGCCCTGATTGGATGGATTGGGATACGGTCGAGATTTACATCAACACCGACCCAGAACCTGGCAATGACAACACGCCCCCCACGGGCCGATGGCAGGGCACGGCAGAAGAATTTGCATCAGTAATTGTCGACAGTGGTCAACTCATCCATTTAGAACCGAGGTATATGTATTGTCCTACTTATAGTTATAGTCGGAGTGGTACTTCTTCACCTAGATGTACTACCGGGAATAATTCTTTTTCCCAAATGGTTACTAATATAAATAATCCTAATGCTAAAACCCGTTGGGTCAATTTGAGTTTGCCGGTGACTTTAACGGAAGACAGTTGGATTGTGGTGCTCGTGAAGGGTTCTGATAATGCACATACTCTTTTCCCTTATGCGCCGAAGGCGGTGAATACTCAGGGTGCTGAGCTTGCTCCGACTCCTTCAGGATTTTTAAGTACTTTAGCGAATGAATTAGCAGATACTGTTAATCATGTTGCGCCTTCTCTTCCAGATAAGATCGGCGGCAGCAAAGCCTTTGCTTTTACAAACCCTATCTTCGTGGATGTGGATGGTGATGGATGGAAAGCAAAATACGTGAGATCAGGGCAATCGCCGTTGAGATAATTTTTGTAATGAAACACATCAAGGAACAAACACAGTAAGCCCTATTTTAGAAAATCCTTTATCAAAGGTAAGAATGGGGACATTTTTTAAATGTTCCTGAATGATCTGATAACTTAAAATATCATTAAAAGAGAGTTGATATTCTTGATTAAATTCTACGAATAAATCTTGAGCTTTCTCATAATCAGATTCTTCCGGAAGAAAAATTTGAAATACCTTTAAAGCTTTAAAGAGCGCCAGGCTATGAGAATAGCCATAATGATAAAGCAGGATTGTACTTGCCTCTGCAACCACAGGCCATGAAGTCAAAAAACTAATCTCTTTTTCACCTAAATAATCTCGCAGTTTCAAAGCACGCTTGTGATACTGATCTTGCGGAGCAAAATAGGCGATCAAGAAACTTGCATCCCAAAAAAGTTGTGGCGGTAGAGAAGCCCTAGAAATTCTTTTTACCATACAGATATTTTTTATAATTCGCGGCAAGTTTAAAAGGAGGTTTCTTTTTAGGTTTTGGAAGAGAAGCCAATGCTTCATCCAGAATATAAAGAGGACTCAATTTATCTTTCTCGATGGGACGAACAATTCTCAAAATTACTTTTTGATGTCGAACAACATCAACAAATTCTCCAGGAGCCATCTTTTTTGGCAAAGAAAGAAATTGCCGTCTTGCTTCAGTAATGTTCATTTTATGTTGCATATTTTTAGAGCGTACAAGAAAGTGTACATAATTGCAATATAAAAATGTACATTACCAGATGGATCACCTCATCTCCCCCAACTCCTCATACAAATACACCGCCGCCTTCATCCCCTTTTTCCAATCCGAAAGAGATAAGCTTTCATTTTCGCCGTGGGCATTGCAGATGGGGTCTTCGATGCCGATGAGTAGGGCCGGGGTTTTGCCGAAGACTTGGGTCATGGGTTTTACAAAAGGGATGGAGGCTCCGCAGCCAATGAAAGCGGCCGGGTTTTCAAAACCTTTTTCAAGAGCTCGGGCGGCGGCTTCGAAGGCGGGGCCTTGGGGATCGACTTTCCAGGGTTCGCTCGCTGCACCGGGAGTCACTTTGACTTCCGCACCAAAGGGGGGATCTTGTGCTAAAAAATCACAGAGCATATTCAAATGTTTTTGAGGGTCTTGGCCGCTCACAATGCGAATCGAAACTTTTGCGCGGGCCCATTCTACAATTTGATTGCTGGTTTTTTCAACAAATGGCGCATCAATGCCTAAAATGGCAATCGAAGGTTCACACCAAAGTTTTTCGTAAACGGATTTATTTTTATCTCCTGCAAATTTTAAAGTGGAGACAGAACCCAGTTCTCTTCGAAATTGTTCTTCCTTAAAGGGAAGTTTTTGTAACCACTTTCGCTCTTCTAAATCCACTGGGGGGACATCGTCGCAAAAATGGGGGATCGCGATTTTTCCTTCTTCATCCGTAAGTCGCGAAAGGATTTTATTTAACACCGTCAGCGCATCCACAACCGGCCCACCCCACATGCCGCTGTGTACGGGATGTTCCAAAGTGCGAACCTCTACGACTGCATCCACAATTCCTCGCAAACGATAGGTGATCGAAGGCAGGCCCTCTTCTAAATTTCCGGTGTCGGTGAGAACCAGCACGTCTGATTTTAATTTTTGTTGATACTGATTTAAAAATTCTTGCAGGTGATGACTTCCGGTTTCTTCTTCTCCCTCCACAATAAAACGTATATTCACCGGAAGTTTTCCTGCCGTTTTAAGATACGCTTCCACGGCTGCCACGTGCATCATCACGCCTGCTTTATCATCTACCACTCCACGACCGTACAATCTGCCATCTTCCCGAAGCGTGGGTTCAAAAGCAGGGCTTTTCCAATGAGCAGAGCGCCCGGGAGGTTGCACATCATGATGACCATAAAGTAACACCGTAGGTTGACCTGGGGCATGCAACCAATCGGCATAGATATAAGGATGGACTCCGGAAAGATTTAAGATCTCGACATTTTCAAGCCCTGCCTGCTTCAGCCGGTCAGCCGTCCACTGAGCGGATTTTTGAAGTGGCTCCAGAGGAAAACCTTCGAAACTCACACTGGGGATTTTAGCGTACTGGGCGAGCTCTTGTTTAAAACGCTCAAAATGCTCTTCGAGATATTGGAGAGGAGAATGATCCATGGATAAATTTAAAAATTATTTTTTAGCAAGATTACTGAGAGCAAGAACATCCAGTTTATCTTTTTCTCTCACAGATTCTTTTTTGAGTTCTATCAATCCTTCTTTTGAAAGATAATTTACTTCAACATTTTCAATGTTGATTTTTTTGATATAACCCTCGAGTTGCTCGTAATGATTACCTCCCATGACCACAAAAATATCGATGGGAAACTCTTCGATGACACGAACAGCTCCTTCTTCATCACTAAAATCCGACTCGGCAAGTTCTGCGCCATAACCTTCCCCATATTGGGCTAAAAATTGAAGCAGTTTTCGGATATTATCAGGAGTACGCTTAATGAGGATATCAACATCTTCTGTCGCCCGCACATAGCCGTTTAGCGCACAAGCAAGCCCGCCTACTGTAATAAACTCAATTCCGACTTTCGAGAGACCTACCAACAACTCTTCGAATGGGTTTAAGGTTTTTTGCATAACGATCTCTATTTCCATATTTTAAAAAGAACTCACAAAGAGGATAAAGACGTTTTAATGCCTCTTTCGGTTTTAACTGCCCTACTTGTTTACGAAGTTTAGTATCCATAAAATTATTACCCCGCCAACAATTGTCGTAGCACATACTGCAAGATGCCGCCGTGCCGGTAATATTCTATTTCATCGGGCGTATCGATTCTTAAAGTTACGGAAAATGTTTTTTCTGTTTTTTCACTCTTCATCTTCACGTTGAGAACTTGCAAAGGTTTAAGCCCATTTGAAATTTCTTCGATGGAAAAAAGTTCATGGCCCGTTACTCCCAACAATTTCCAACTCTCTCCCTCTTTAAATTGCAGAGGCAAAATTCCCATGCCCACCAGGTTGCTGCGATGAATGCGTTCAAAACTTTCGGCGATCACGGCCTTCACACCCAGTAAATTTGTCCCTTTGGCGGCCCAATCCCGGGAGGAACCCGTGCCATATTCTTTGCCTGCAAAAATAATCAGTGGAGTTTTTTCTTTCTGGTATTTCATGGCAGCGTCATAAATCGGCAGCTGTTCGCCATCCGGCAAATGCAAAGTGACTCCTCCTTCTGTGCCTGGCGCTAAAAGATTTTTAAGACGAATGTTTGCAAAGGTTCCCCGCACCATCACTTCGTGATTTCCTCTTCTGGCTCCATAAGAATTAAAATCTTCGGGCTTCACACCCAAGGCTTGTAAATACTTGCCCGCCGGGCTGGAGGATTTAATCGAACCTGCAGGAGAAATATGATCAGTGGTCACAGAATCTCCGAGCAAGGCCAACACTCTTGCATTTTTAATTTCTTTTAAAGCGGAAGGGGTTTTACTCATCCCTTCAAAATAAGGCGGATGCTTCACATAAGTGGAGCGGACATCCCAGGCAAAAGTCTCTCCTTCAGACACTTGAAGCGACCGCCATTTTTCATCGCCCTGAAAGACTTCGGAATAAGTGTGATGAAACATTTCTTCCTGAATGGATTTTTGCACGGTCTCCTGAACCTCTTGCTGGCTGGGCCAAATTTCTTTGAGATAAACGGGCTTTTTTTGGGCATCCCATCCGATGGGCTCATGATAAAGATCAATATCCATCTTCCCCGCCAAGGCATAAGCCACAACGAGTGGCGGAGAGGCAAGGTAGTTCGCTTTCACGTGAGGATTAATGCGTCCCTCAAAATTACGATTTCCGGAAAGCACTGAAGTCACGACCAAATCCTCTTTTTCTACAGCCTGGGCGATCTCTTCGGAAAGAGGCCCGCTGTTCCCGATACAAGTGGTACAACCATAACCCACCAAATCAAATCCCAGTTGTTCCAGATAAGAAAGAAGGCCCGCCTTTTTTAAATAATCCGTCACGACTTTGGATCCCGGCGCCAAACTGGTTTTCACCCAAGGTTGCGTCCCTAATCCTTTTTCAACTGCTTTTTTGGCGAGCAGGCCTGCAGCCAGCATCACATAAGGATTGGAAGTATTTGTACAACTCGTAATCGCGGCAATCACCACAGACCCATGGCTTAAGTGATAAGAATTTCCATTGCCATCTTTCACCGAAGTTTTTTTCACCAATACTCCCAGGCTTTCATGAGTAGCACCGTTGTGTCCCATTTCGGTTTGAGATCCCCCTTCATTCAACCATTTTCCTAAAACTTCAGGGTTCACCTTTGTGATTTTTTCTTTAAGCATTTCGCTTAAACTTTTTCTAAAAAGATTTTTCGACTGATCCAAAGGAACCCGATCCTGGGGACGTTTGGGGCCTGCCAAGCTGGGAACTACGGTAGAAAGATCCAACTCTAATGCATCAGAAAAAATCGGATCTGGGGTATCTGCAGTTCTGAAGAGGCCTTGTTCTTGGCAATAAATTTTTACCAGATCTGCGAGCGACCCACGGTTCGTTAATTTTAAATAGCGAAGTGTTTCTTCATCGACAGGGAAAAAACCAATGGTGGCTCCATATTCTGGCGCCATATTGGCGAGGGTCGCGCGATCTGCCAAAGTGAGATTTTCAATTCCTACTCCATAAAATTCGACAAACTTCCCCACCACTCCTTTTTTACGAAGCATTTGAGTGACGGTGAGCACCAGATCCGTAGCGGTCGTACCTTCTGGCAATTTGCCATGGAGTTTAAATCCCACCACCTGGGGAATGAGCATGGAGATGGGTTGCCCCAGCATGGCGGCTTCTGCCTCAATTCCACCCACTCCCCAACCGACCACACCCAATCCGTTGATCATGGTCGTGTGAGAATCTGTTCCCACAAGAGTATCGGGATAAGCTAAAATTTTTCCATCGCAGGCCTGGCCGATCTTTTGGGTAAAAACAACGGGAGCCAAATATTCCAGATTCACCTGATGCACAATGCCCGTATCCGGTGGCACCACCCGAAAATTATCGAAAGCCTTTTGGCCCCATTTTAAAAATCGGTAACGCTCTTGATTGCGCTCAAATTCGAGATCGGCATTTTTTTGAAAAGAGTCGGGTTTACCAAAACTATCCACCTGAACCGAGTGGTCAATCACCAAATCCATCTGTTGCAGCGGATTAATTTTCTTAGGATCTCCTCCCAATTTAATCATCGCCTCGCGCATCGCCGCCAAATCAACCACTGCAGGCACCCCTGTAAAATCTTGCAACAAGACACGAGCAGGACGAAAAGCGATTTCTTTGCTCGGAGTTGCCTTCGCATCCCAATTGAACAAAGCTTCGATGTCTTGCTTTTTAACGGATCTTCCGTCTTCGTAACGCAACAAATTCTCGAGTAGAATTTTGAGAGAAAAAGGAAGCCTTTGAACCTGAGGAAATTTTTCAGCGAGTTTTTTCAAACTGAAGATTTCGTAGGATTGATTTTTGATTTTTAATTGCGTTTGAACGTTAAAAGAATTCATTGTCATGAATCGTCCCTAAAAATTAATAATGAAATAAAAGTAAAGACTAACTCGCTAAAGCCAGTTTTTTCTCAATCGACCTTGGAAGTACAAGGGAAACAAAAAAATCCTCGGGATAAAGATAATCTTCTCCCGATTCATCAATAATTCTTAACAGACCCAATTTCTCAGCCTCTTCATCTTCCAGGACAGGATACAATTTTCTTTTTTCTAAAGAGGCAAGATAGCCTTTATTTTGTACGCAAATCACAAAATGTTTTTCTGTTTTTTTCATAATTTTTTGACAATTCTTTTAATTTTTAATTCTTCTTTCCCAATTCCATGAGCCTCGTACCAATGAAGCTCTGCCTCTACAATCTCACCCGTGAACAATCTCAGCTTAGCAAAGCCTTTCATTTTTTTCCAACGGCCTTTTCCATAAAACTTCCTCAAACGCTTAATTTGTCTGATCTTGTTTTCTACTGCAATAGTTTCAATCTTTGAAATTGTCCCAACAATTTTAAAATACATATCTAAACTTTTCGTAATAACGATTCATACCCCACGCCTTCCCCATTTTCCTGACTCACCGGAAGCCCTTGCTGGGCCCAGCCTGCAATCGGTTCGCCTGTTTCGGGGTTTCGGCCTCCTCCAAAACCACCCATTACATTATATAAGTTTTGGAAACCCGCTTGCCCTAAAACCTGGCAGGCTTGCTGCGACCGCCCGCCTGCCTGACAACCTACCACCAAGGTTTTTTCTTTGGAAAGAACCGCCTCGACTACTTTCGAAAAATCAGGATTCGGGCGCATGCCTCCTGCTTCATAATGGAAAATAGGAATATTGATCGCGCCTTGAGGATGCCCACGTTCAAATTCGGGGATGGAACGCACATCGACATAAATCGCGTCGCTGTTCTGATCGAGAATTTCTTTGGCCTGCTGGGGGGTAATTTGTTCAAAAGACATAGTCACTCCTTCTCTCTCCATTCCCCTCTCCCCTTGAGGGAGAGGGTAGGGTGAGGGGACATAGTTAACGTAACCCAAAAAGAGAGGCAACCTTGATTTTCTATTGCCGATAATAAAGGGGAAGTTTGCCATATTTAAAAAACCTGTTTATGATGGAAAGTCTTATGACCCATGACTCTACAACCCAAGACCTCAAAAAGATCATCAATACGAATGTTGAAGACTATTACCTGCTTCCCCCTCCGAAGGAGATTGGGCGCCTGCTTCCGGCAAGTGAAGAAAGTTTAAAAACAGTCCTGCGTGGAAGAGAAGTAATTCAAAATATTTTAGATGGAAAAGACAAACGCCTGTTTGTGGTGATTGGCCCTTGTTCCATTCATGATCCCAAAGCGGCTTTTGAGTACGCGGAAAAATTAAAACCCTTGGCCGAACGCGTGAAAGATCAACTCATTTTGGTGATGCGTGTCTACTTTGAGAAACCCCGCACCACCGTGGGCTGGAAGGGTTTGATTAATGATCCCTTCATGGATGACTCATTTCGTGTCGAAGAAGGAATCAAACTCGCGCGCGCGGTTTTGCTTAAAATCACCCAGATGGGGATCCCTACCGCGACCGAAGCGTTAGATCCCATCATGCCCCAATACCTTTCAGAGCTGATTTGCTGGTATGCAATTGGGGCACGCACCACGGAATCCCAAACCCATCGCGAGATTGCGAGCGGGCTTTCGACGCCGGTCGGTTTCAAAAACGGAACGGATGGAAATATCGAAGTTGCCATCAACGCCATGAAATCTGTGTTAAGCTCTCATCACTTTTTGGGTTTAGACGCAAATGGGCGTATTTCTGTTTTTAAAACTCGCGGGAATTCTTACAGCCATGTGGTTTTGCGGGGTGGAAATAAAAAACCCAATTATGACGCGGCAAGCGTGCGTCATTGCGAAGAGGTTTTGGCCAAGGAAGGTTTACGAAAAAAAATCATGGTGGATTGTAGCCATGGGAATTCCAACAAAGATCATCGGAAACAACCTGTGGTTTTTGACGCAGTGTTAGAGCAGGTTCTTCAGGGGAATACGTCGATCGTAGGCATGATGGTCGAAAGCCATCTGTTTGAAGGCGGTCAACCTATTCCAGAAGACTTGACCCAACTGAAATATGGTGTATCGGTAACCGATAAATGCATCGACTGGAAAACCACGGAAGAAATGATTTTGAAGGGATATGAGAAGTTAAAAAATCGGTAGGGGTGAATCTTGTGTTCGCCCTTAAAATACATGCAACCCAAATCCGTTAAACGAGATAAAAACTATATCCATATTGTATGGGAAGACGATCACGCCAGTGTCTATGAATTAAATTACTTGAGACGCCGCTGTCCTTGCGTGATGTGTAAAAATACCAAAGATCGAACACCGGATGGAGGAATTGAACTTCCCTCGGCTGTTGTGGGTCCTCCCTTGGATATCCTCAAAATAGAACCTGTGGGTCGCTATGCCCTACAAATCAATTTTAGCGATGGTCACAGCACGGGAATTTATTCTTATGATCATTTGAGAAAAATTTGTGCGTGTGAGAAATGCAGTGCAAAAAAGCAGGAGATTATTCTTTCTGACCCTTATCATGCTTCGCGATAAATTTTTTGATATCTTCGATGTGTTCGATGACCAACTTGGCTTTTTTAAGACCAAACTGAAAAGGGTATCGATCCTCTTCATTATTTTTAAGAACAATCATGGGATTGCCTTTGTATTCTGATTCTTCGACGATGGCCATAAAATCTCCTTATAAAAACATTTTTATTTACAGGCGCCTTATGTAGGGCAAAACACCCTTCGGTTTCAAGAAGATAAATACAGAGAAGCTTGACTCAAAAGTTGACTTATGGTTGACTTTCTCTTGTATGACTTACGCTCCCCTCTTTCGTATTACCCCTCATTTGCTCAAAATCATCGAAGAGATTTCTGCGTATCGGCAAAAGATTCTTTCGGCAACGATTCAAGTGCCCTGGATTCCCATTCTTCAAAAAGATGCCCGAGCCAGAACAACCCATAGCTCGACTGCAATTGAAGGAAATCCTCTTACTTTAGAAGAGGTGAAAGCTCTGGCCGAAGGCCAGCCCGTGCCGCAAGTGGGAGAAAGGGCGCAAAATGAAATTTTCAACCAATGGGCAGGGCTCAGGTGGATTGAAAAAAATCAGAGAAAAAAAACAATCACGCGTACGGACCTTTTTCGGCTTCACAAGGTTATCGCTTCTCAGGTGATGGATCAGGGAAAAGCCGGTCAATATCGCACTTTTGGGGTTCGCGTGGGGCCCTATCTGCCACCGCCTGCCCAAGAAGTTCCGCACCTGATGAAAGATTATCTTGAGTGGTGGAATGAAAAAAGTACGGAATGGTCCCCTGTAATTTCATCGGCTGTTCTGCACTATCACTTCGAAGAAATTCATCCCTTTGGAGATGGTAACGGCCGAATGGGCCGAACCCTTGCCCTGTGGGAGTTGTATCGGCGCGGCTTTGATACCCATCACATTTTTTCGGTGGATGAAATTTATTGGGAAAATCGTCCCCGTTATTATGCCCAGTTAAACGCCATTCAAATGTCGAAGGGAGATTTGACAGGCTGGCTAGAATATTCTGCAGAAGCCTTGCACCTCATTTTAGAACGCGTGCTCGAGCGGGTAGAACACCTGGCTACAAAAGAAATCCAAGGCAAAATCATTCTGAGCCCCAAACAGGAAAAACTGTTGCATCTGCTTCGTGACAAAGGTGGGTTAACCCCCAGCAAAATTTGGAAAGCCCTCGGCATCAGCAAACAAGCAACGATGAAAATTTTAAATCCCCTGCTTGCTTCGGGTTTGATTCAACGACTCGGCACCCGTAAATCGGGGAAGTACGTGCTACGGTGAGGATTTTAGATTCCTATTTTTTTCGAATCAACTTCTCTTTTTCTGCCCGAGACCATTTTTTAATTTCGGCTTCTCTTTTTAACGCCGAGGATTTATCGGCAAAAGTTTCAGAGTACAGCATCTGGGTGGCTCCAAAAGAATGGGTGAACTTGGCGCCCAATCCGGATTGATGTTGTTTGAGGCGTCTTTCGAGGTCTGTCGTGTAACCCGTATAATACCGGCCATCCTTGCTTTGGAGGATGTAGACAAAACATTTACACTTCGACTTGCCAGATTTGTTCAAGCCTTTTAAAGAAATCATTTGAAGTTCTTTTTGTTATCAGGTTAAGCTTTTTGGGTCTTTCTTTTTTACACCAAATCTTTTTGGAGGTTCATCTTCATGATTCTAAAATTTTTAAAACCAGTTGTCATGTCCATCCTATTACTTACTTCCTTTCTTCAATTGACAAGTTGTGGCGGTTCTACGGGTTCGTCTTCACTTTCTACCGGGGACAAAGTACTTTTACTTTTAAATTGGTCCGGAGAAGCCTGGGAGTTGGTAGAAAATTCTGTCAATTCTAGTAATGAATTAACTCTTCCCTTTTCTTGCCCAAGCGGGGGGAGCATGGAACAGAGTGGAGGAAGTATCGCGGTGAATCAATGCGCTTTTGAAGCCGTGGGAATTACTTTTACAGAGATAGGCACTTACTCCATGACACCGCAAGGCAATGATGTTTTACATGCTTGGAGCCTTGAGATTAAAAACAACTCCCAGAACTTCACAAGCTCTGGCAACGTGTTGATCGGCAGTACCACAGAATCTTTTGAAGTCACAGGCGTCTTTGGAAGTGACACTTTTGTCTACAGTGGTAATTTGACTGACAACGGAAATGACACTTTGACGGCTACTTTTAATATTACCCAAAATGGAGCTCTCATCTTTACTTGTAATTTCACTAATTTTAATCCCGATACCGCCACAGACGCAGAATATAGCCAAGCCTGTGGTATCTAAATTTTTTTGATTTTACTCATTCAATATAATCTGTTTATTACCTTTTATTTAGCCTGCTTTACGGCCTTTTTTTCTGTTGCCCATTTTGGTTTCGTTCAATGGCCATCCATCATGGGAATGGCTCTTCTGACCTGGCAAATTTATTCTTTGGATCGCTGGATTCAATACCCTGAAGATCAAGGAAGTCTGGCTTTGCCATGGAGGAGTCTGCGCCTACAATTTTCACAAAGAAAAAAAATGGCAGGGTTTTTAGCATTATCTGTTATCGTAGAATTATTAGTGATTTATTTCTACTCCTCTACTTGGAAGGGTTTTCTTGTGGGCAATCTGTTGGGACTTTCTTACTTAATTGAAATCCCTCTTTTTAGAAAAAGAATAAAAATGATCCCTTTTCTTAAAGCTTTTTATATCCCTTTCACCATTTTGGTGACACTGTTTACTTTTTTAGAAGTGTGGCCTCGTTCTATTTCCGAATGGAAATTGGTTTTTTTTTCTTACCTTTTGTGTTTTTTTAACGTGATTATTTTTGATTTAAAAGATCGCAAGCAGGATCAGGAAAATAAAATCACAACATTCGCCAATTTTTTTTCAAAAAAAGGTTTGATCGTAGGGGTACAAATTGCCTGTTTGTTGTGCTTTATCTCTCAATATTTTTTTGAGACAGATCCCGTTTTAAAATCTTTGGGAATGACTTTTCTATTATTTTTCATCTTGATTCTAGGTTGTTTTTTTAGAACAGGGCCCCGTTATTATTTTATTGTTTTAGATTCTATCAATGCTTTCCCCTTATTATTTTTAAAGTTTTTGAAATAAACCACTCAACGGAGGATACCATGAACGGACATAACGAAATTGATGATATACAAGACTTTTTAAAAAGATTGCTCCCCAAGGGAAAAAACAAATTTTTCCTGATCCTCGCCCTATTTATCGGGCTCATCGTACTTCCCAAATCAATCACCATCATCCCGGCGGGGCATGTGGGATTAAAAGATTTCTTCGGGAAGGTTTCAGACAAAACACTTCCTGCTGGATTACACCTCGTCAACCCATTCCTCAGTATCCACAAGATGACGATACGAACCCAAGAGATCACAGAAGAAGCGAACGTTCCTTCGAAGGAGGGCCTCAGTGTTCACTTAGATGTCTCCCTTTTGTTTAGCTTAAATCCCGACAAGGCGGCCCAAGTTTACAAGACGATCGGCCCCGACTACATACGAGTCGTCATCGTACCGCAACTTCGATCAGTGATCCGTGGAGTCACAGCCAGCTACGAGGCGAAGGCCCTTTACACGGCAGAGCGTGAGTCCATTTCAAATGAGATGTACACACACTTGCAGCCCGTGCTTTTGGAACGGGGAATGACCGTTGAGAAGGTGCTTTTGAGAAGCGCCACCTTGCCCGCCATTCTCGCCACGGCGATCGAAAAAAAGCTGGAAGCAGAGCAACAATCGGAACAAATGAAATTTGTTCTTAATAAAGAAACACAAGAAGCAGATCGAAAAAGAATTGAGGCACAAGGCATTGCGGATTTTCAAAAGATCGTCACCACAGGACTCACCGACGCCTTCCTTCGCTGGAAAGGAATCGAAGCCACCTCAAAACTGGCGGATAGTCAAAATAGCAAGGTGGTGGTGATTGGAAGTGGGAAAGATGGATTGCCCATTATTTTGGGAGGGCAATAAAAACTCACATCAGCAAAAAATATGGAAGGGGTAGGCAAACAATATTTTTTTCTTCATAATGAGCAAGCTTACCCTCACTGATCAAAACTCCGTAATCGCATTTTATTTTTTGCATTGTGTTACTGACCTGCGTTGTATCCTTTTCTCCAATCCCAATTTCAACGACGATCTCCCGCCGGTTGGCAATCTGTAAAATAAAATCAGCACCCCCTTGAGCAGGATCGTAAGATAAATTCGCAAGTCCTGTTCCCACAAACTCCCGGTTAAAGTGAAGAGCGGCGGTGTCTTCCATCAATCGGCCTTGACGGGTTTGAAAAGTGGCTTCTTTTCCCACAATCCCCAAAAGAGCCATGCGAATGGCAGGGGTCATAAAAAGATATTTATTGGGTTTGTTGATGGTGTTTTTTTTCGAACCATAAGGAGAAATGCGGATGAGCAATTCCGCCTGTTCTAATACAGACAAAACACTTTGAATCGTAATCACACTGTCCATGCCAATCAGGTTTGGAAGTTTACTGGCGCTCAACACATCATTTGCATCTGCCAGTAAAAATAAGAGTCGCTTGATGGACTGAAGCGTTCGGGAATCAAAAGATTTTAAGCTTTCAATGTCTTTCAGAATAATTTTGTCCAACAAGGTATTAATGGATTCATAAATTTGATTGGAATTATTAAATTGCAGAGCAAAAGGAAGAGTCCCAGACATCAGGTATTGTTGAATTTCAAGCTTATCCACCCGACTCCAGTATTGAATCACCTCTTTTTCTAATATTTTCAGATTCTTGAAAGCTTCCTTCGTATCGATGGAGGTATATACCGCCTGTATCAGCTTATCTTTTAAATCCTGGGTGGGACAGATCCCGTGACGAAGCATTTGGTATTCGGGAAAACTCAAGGGATACAATTTTTCCATTACCACACGACGAGCAATATCAGGGTTGGTTTGTAAGGATACGGCTGAGGACCCCGTGCAAAAAATGAAAACTTTTTTGCTGCGGTCATAAAGTGATTTGAGAGTGAGCCCCCACTTGGCATCGTATTGAACTTCATCCACGAAAATAAATACAGGTTCCTGCAATCTTTCAAAACTCTGTCCCAGGATGGATTCATAAGCTTCCAGAACTTCTGCCAAGTTTGAATTGAGAAGCCCCACCCCCTCGTCCAGAGAAACATACAGAATACGGAGGACATCGTATCGCGGTATCAAATTCAAATAGAGCTGAGAGAAGACCGTAGTTTTCCCAATACCTCTTAGCCCTGGGACCACGATCCACCGCTGTTCGGTTTTTCTATCGATGAAGTCCTGCAAATATTTTTCGAGTTTTTTGTAAATATGCCTCTGGGGATAGGTTTCTCCCATGGGACTAGTCACATGGCCCCGAAGCCTATGGGAAGCTTGGGCAATTTGATTTTGAACATAATCGACGGCTTGTTTATTCATATATTTTAATATAATATAAACATATAAACATTATTTATTCAAATATATAATAAAACGCGCGCCTAAAAAACAAAAAGCCCCTTCCCTCTTTTGAAAGGGGAAGGGGCTCTCTGGAGACTCTTCAACATTACCGTTTTATTTTCCCTGCAGAAAATCAATCAGGGTCTTTAAATCTGCATCCGATCCCGTAAACGACTTTTTATGTTTTCGTGATTTTCCTTTGTACTCCACTGCGACTTGCTTTTTAAGAAATTTATCAAGCCCGGCTTTTACGAAAGCATCATCCAGGGTTGAAAGATCTGGCGGATCAATTTTTTCACCTTCATCTGCATCTTCGGCCTCTGCATCTGCAGACTTGGGCAACTGTTGGATCCCCTGACTTTTAAACGAATGGCATTTATTACACTTGCTATCGAGAAATATTTTTTTCCCCGCTGCATTGTCTGTCCGGCCGACGGAAATCGGCAGAAGAACTAAAACGACGAAGAAAAAAACCAGGTATGAAAACACTTTTGTGACGATTTGTTTCATTATTCCCCCTTTTTTATTTTTTATTTTTTATTTTTCTATTTACCCACTGTTTACGTTTTGTAAATAACATTTTGTTTTAAACTGAACATGAGCGTCATCATGCTTTGGGATTTTTTTGACTGAGTTCTCCCGTGAGGATTCCGATAGTGACTTTTGCAAATAGGGTGAACATCAAGGCTCCGAGAGCCGTGATGGCCAGGGATAAAACGATTTCATCCAAGTTGGGGGAGTACTCTACAATTTCACCCAAGGGGCTGGGGATGAATCCGGGGATAATGAGTCCCATTCCCTTCTCCACCCAAAGACCCACGATACAAAGATGACACGCGATGATGAACAGTAGCTGTTTATTTCGGAAGCGCTCAAAACTCACTAAAAGAGTAGCCGTAAGGTTCATGAGGATCGCCGGCCAGATAAACCAGGTGAGCTGGTGATACCCCTTAAACCCAAAAAAGAGATATTGGGCGGATGCGCCGTGATGAGTGGCAGGATAGATTTCTTTAAAAAATTCGCAGAGAAGAAAAAAAAGATTGATCGGTAATGTAAACCTCATGACGTTTTTCAAATATTCAAAGACCGTATTTTTCACATTGAGTTTTGTAAAATAATTCGCCGCGAAAAAAATCAGGTAAAGAATCGCGGGCCCAACGGAGAAAGCACTGGCCAAAAAACGCGGGGCCATGAGGGAGGTGTGCCAAAAATAACGCGATCCCAAACCTGAAAGGAGAAAGGCTGTCACCGTATGAATACTGATGGCAAAGAAAATTGAAATAAAAACCAGAGGAAGGTACCAATACCAACGGGGTTCCCGGCCCCTATATTTCACGTACAGAAGATAGCCGGGGATGTGAAGGTTGAGAATCAGGTAAACGTTAAATACGATCACATCCCAGGCCAAGAGGGAGCCGGGGAGATTCAGCCGCCCTCCAAAAAATGGAATGAGATGTAAAAAGCGATCGGGGCGTCCTATATCCGTAAAAATAAACAGCAGGCACATCAGGATTGCTACAAAAGCAAGTTGCTCCCCTAAAATGACCACTTCTTTGATATCCTCATTGTGATTCACATAAGCAGGATAAATGAGAATTACAGCCGATGCAGCCACGCCCACAAAATAGACAAAGTTGGAAATACCCAGGCCCCAACTCACCTGATCAGACATGTTCGTGACGATCAAGCCATGAACCAGTTGGTGATAGTAAACAATGGCTCCCCAAGCAATCATCAACACAAGAAGGCCTACCCAAAAATAATATATTTTACTCCCTTTAAGGGAATACCGAACCATGTTGAACCAGTAATTCAAATAATTGCGCATAGATCCATTCTCCTCAATCGAAATAATAATAAAATCGGGGTTGGGTTCCGAGTTCTTCTTTAAGCACCAACACTCTTTTTTCTCTTAAGATTTGACTGACTTCGCTCTTGGGATCCAATAAATTCCCAAATTTTCTGGCCCCTGTGGGACAGGCCTCCAAACAAGCGGGATAGCGGCCTTCACGAACGCGCTGTAAACAAAACGTGCATTTTTCCATGACACCTTTTGGTCTTATCCGGTTGGACAAATAAGCTTGCTTGGGGTTGATTTCTTCCGCAGGGATCTTGGGAGTGGCGAAGTTGAACTTTCTGGCTTCGTAGGGACAAGCCGCTTGGCAATAACGACAACCGATGCACCAATTGTAATCGATGACGACAATTCCATCCTTTTCTTTCCAGGTGGCTTCCACCGGACAGGCCTTCACGCAAGGGGGATTGTGGCATTGCTGACAAGAAATAGGGACGTAGAATTTTCCTTTTTCGGGGACCAAATCGGGATTGTAATACTTGTTCGATTTATTGAAATTCATGTCCCCGTTCTCAAATTCAAGAACGGTGATGTACTGAATCTGGGGATCTCGAGACTGATTATTTTCTTTTACACAAGCCTCCACACATTTTCGATTTCCATTACATTTGGAGAGATTCAAGAAATAACCGTATTCCACTCCATCCATGGGAGGGGGATCCCCAATCGTTACATCGACTCCATATTTTTCTTTTGTTTGTCGCTCCAGGCGTTTGAATATTTCTTTTTTATCTTGGGGAGTAAGTTCTTTATAATTTTTTTGAAAAAACTCCTGCCAACTCATTGCTTGAAGAGGTTTGGAAGGAGCCAAGGCCAGGCCTCCCACCACCAGGCCCAATTGTTTCAAAAAAGACCTGCGAGAGCTGGACTTCCCCAACACTTTATCCACGAGAGCTCCCACTCTTTTTTTCATTTTTTCAGAAAATGTACTTTTCACAAATTTCATCCTTTCATCTTCTCGGTTTCAAAGGAGGCGGAAAGGGTTTGAGGGGTTTAAATTGTGGACTATGAGCCGGATGACACGAGGTGCAAGAATCGATCTTGCCTGCCCCATTCCAAAAACCCGTTCGACGTCCATGAATATTTTTTTTCCAATCTTCTAATTGCGTGCCATGGCACTGCCCGCATAAGCGGTAAGCCTCGTTAAAGGTAATCTCCTCCCCCGTCGCCAGGCGGAGGCGATCATAACGTTTCTCTTGATGACAAGACTGACACCCGTAGGCTGGATCCTCTTTTCTTTGTGTGGGGTGAGAAACGAAATCCGTATGTTCTTTTGTCAATTCTCTCTTGTGGGAGTTGTAATCTGCCGGGCCGGCATGACATTCATGACAAGGATACATTTCCAGCGAGCGAGTCCGCTTTATCACTTCATCTCCCGGGGGAACATCTGTGTTTGAGGGAGCCTGGGTTGATTTTTGAGATTCAGCACTTTTGGGTTCTGCACCTTGAGCGAAATACAAGGGGATGAGGATGAGCCCCATCCCCAAAAACAATGAAACGAAAAACACTTTTTTTCTTCTCATCCTGTTTGCCACAGCTTTATCCTGTTTGAAGGTTTTTTCTTCCTACAACTCTGTCACGGCAATGTGAGGGTGGGTATGATATAGGTCATATTGGAAAAAGATCTCTGCAAGAGAGAGACTTGTAAAGAATTGCTAAAAATAACACAGACTCACTTTATTTTTTCCCAGACGCTTCGAGTTGTTCATTCGCCTTCTTCAAAAACATCTCCACTCGCACCCGTCCGGGATCATTCGGTTTGGCAAATTTCAGATACTGATTCCAGGTCTCTTGGGCGCCCTTCCAGTCTTGGCTTTGGAACTGGACAATTCCCTTGAAGAGCAAGGCCTCTGGAAATTTGGGGTCGATCTTGAGAGCGGCATCAAATTCTTGAAGAGCTTTGTCGGGTTGTTGCATGGCTGAAAAGGTCATTCCCATATGAGTGAGAGATTCGGCACTTTTGGGATTCACTTGAAGGGCTTGATGAGCCAAGTTGAAAACGAGTTCGTAATCTTGAAGCTGCAAAGCCAAGTGCCCCAAGCGTTCCAGGGCAGCCACATCCTTTGGATTTGCATCGATACGTTTTTGAAGAGCTTCCATTTCGCCCTCATCCACTCTTCCAATAGAGCCGGTTTTACTTCCCCCGCCTGACATGGGCTTTTTCATCATGCCTTGTTCTCCTTCACGAGGACGAACTCCGCTTGTGAGCGTCACTGCGACTCCTCCCACAAAGGCCAAAAGGAAAAGAACCAGTGCGGCTCGAGATAAAAAGCGTGATTTTTGGGCATTTCCCCGGGACTTTTCTTTTCGTTCCAAAATGGCTGCAAAAATGGCCGCCATCAAGAGGGCAATGACACAAACAAAACCAACGGCTGTACCTGAAAATAGCATAATGATCCTTTCTATCAAACCCTACGTTTGCGTAATTGTAGTAACAGGACGATTCCGCCCCCCACCAACATCAACACCGGCAAAACCCAGAGGCTAAGATTCATGCCTTCGGGTTTGGGTTTAAGCAAGGCCCACTCCCCATAGCGTTCTTCAAAATATTTCAAGATTTCTTCATCTGATTTTCCTGCAGCGACTTGCTCACGAATCACCTCCATCATCTCATTGGCAAGAGTGGAGGGAGATTCGGAAACAGGAACCCCCCGACAAACCGGGCAGCGTATCTGGGATCCCAGATATTTTACTCGCTCATGGGGATCCGTGGAAGGCTTCGAACAAGCCACCCAAAAACAAAATATCAGCATTCCAAAAATAAGAAGTCGCCTCATCAAAAGTTGCCTCCACTCTTGGGAAGAATCTTGGAAAGATTTTCCATGAGTATCCCGGGCGTCAGTGCCCCTGAATATTTATAGCGAATCTCGCCTTGCCCATTGATGAAAAAAGTTTCAGGGATACCCGAAACACCATAATCAATAGAGGTCTTAAGTTCGGGGTCTAAAAGGATGGGCACACTTCCCCCATTTCTTGAGATAAATTTTCTCGCATTCTCCGGGGTGTCTTCATAAAGAATTGCATAAAAAACAACTCCTTGAGGGGAAAGATTTTCATGGGCTTTCTTAAGAAGGGCATGTTCAGCTGCACAAGGGCCACACCAAGTTGACCAAAAATTTAAAATCAGCGGTTTGCCTTTTGCCATTTCCAAAGAGAGTTTTCCCCCCTCCAATGTTTCTAACTCAAAAGGTGTCGCCTGTTTTCCCACAAGGGCGGAAGGGAGTTCACGAGGGTTGCGCTGCAGACTAAAATAAAGCAGAGCAATCGTGGGAATAAAAATCAAAAGTAAAATAATAAATTTTTTCATTTCTTTTTCCGACCCAAAGCCAGTGCCAAAAAACCACCACTCATGACCACCGCTCCCCCAATCCAGATCCATACAACAGCGGGAGTCAAAATGGCGTGAAGAGTAATTTTCGTACCCTCTTTTTCGAAATTCAAAAGAGTGAGATAGAGATCTTCAATCAAGGTAGAACGCACAGACGGGCTCCCGATGGGATCCCCTTTCCCCGAATAGAAATTGGTCTGAGGGAAAAGGAAACCAACGGGTTTATAGTTGCGAGTGACTTCTACGTTTGCCTTAATCTCTAAACGCTGGGGAGTCTCTTCACTCCACAGTTCATGAAAAGTCAGGGTATAATTTCCAATGTTCGCCGATTGCCCTTTCTCGAGGATAAGCTCCCGGTCCTTGGCGTAGACACCAGAAATAACAACTGCCACAATGATCATCAAGATTCCAAGATGCGCCACAAATCCACCATAGCGCCTCGGGTTTTCAGAAAAGAGTTTGAAAAATTCCAGGAGTACGTGGCTCCCTTTATTTTGTGCATTTCTCAAAGCAGCCTGGATCATTTCCACAGACATCACAAAAAAGGCAAAACTTGCAAGATAGATCATTCCTGCCACCATGGGGTGTGTCCCCCCCAAGAAGAGGCAAAGCAGCGTGGGGAGAACAGCCAAAATGGCGGGCCACCGGGCTGTTTTTAGAAATACCGAGAGATCCGTTTTTCTCCACGGGGTCATCAGACCCACTCCCATGAGCAAAAGGGTCATCCCCACAATGGGAATTGTCATCTGATTGAAGTAAGGTTGTCCTACCGAAATCCTTTTTCCTTGGAGGGCCTCTACAACCAGCGGATAAAGAGTTCCCAAGAAAACAACAAAACAAAAACTCACGAAAAGAAGATTGTTGAAGAGAAAGAGCACTTCGAGGCTAAAGATATTTTCCACACGTCCGGGACTTCGAAACTTGGGCGCTCGCCATAACAGAAGAGACAGCGAACCTGCCAAAACAATCGCGATGAAAATCAGAAAATAAGGCCCCACATGCGATTCCGTAAAAGAATGAACGCTGTCGAGTACACCGCTTCGCGTCAGGAAAGTTCCCAAAAGTGTCAGAAGAAAAGTGAGTACCGCCAGGATAAGATTCCAAACGGGTAACATTTTTCGTTTCTCTTGAACGATCATCGAATGCACCAGGGCCGTGCCCAAAAGCCAGGGCATAAAACTCGCATTTTCAACCGGATCCCAGGCCCAATAGCCCCCCCAACCCAAAACGGCATAAGACCACCAACCTCCCAAGACAATCGCCATCGAGAGAAAAGACCAGGCAAACAAGGTCCAGCGACGAGTCATTTCTATCCACTGACCCGGAAGATCTTCTTCCATCATCGCCGCAATCGCAAAAGCGAAGGGAATCGTAAATCCGATGTACCCCATATAAAGGAAAGGAGGATGAATCGACATCAGCCAGTGATTTTGAAGCAAGGGATTAGGCCCCGGCCCATTTTCAGGAACCGGAAAAACAGGTAAGAAAGGATTACAGGGGAAAGCGAGTAAAATGAAAAAGAAGAGCTGAACAAAAAGAACGGTGATGCCGACCCAGGCCATCAACTTTTGTTCCCGTTCGCGATAGAAATAAATACAAACAGCAGAATATCCGGACAAAATCCATCCCCAAAAAAGAATCGAACCTTCGAGAGAACTCCAAAGAGAAATGGCACTGATCCAACGGGGGGTCTCTACACTACCCACATGGGCGATGTAGCTCACGCTAAAATCATTGATGAGAAGCCCACGAATCATCGCCAGATTGGCTACCGTCATCAAGATAAAATTTGCGTACACCGACGCACGGGCCAAAGCCAAGGCCGTGTCATTTTCGAGTTTGCGCCCCAAAAAATAGAGGATCATTCCGAACAGACACAGACCGATGGCTAAAATGATCGAAATATTTCCGACATTCACAATGACATTCATTTTATATTTCCTTGAAGACCTGTTTCTTTCACATATCCCCCCTCCCTCGACGGGAGGGGGTTGGGGGGAGGGTGGTCCACTTGCATCCACTATCCCCCTCTCCCTGACCCTCTCCCTCCAGGGGAGAGGGGAAGACGAATTTAAGTATCCCCTTGAAGACCTTTTTCTTTTTGAAGTGATTTGTAAATTTCTTGGGGAATTTCGCCTTCTTTGGGCGGACGATATTCATTGCCGTGTTTGATCATCAGGCGTTCTGCGTTAAATCGGCCATCGGCTTGCATCGATCCTTCTACCACCACCCCCATGCCTTCATGAAACATTTGCGGCGGCGTTTTACTGCTCAGCACTGGCACTGAATTTTTATCATCTTTCACGGAGAAAGAGAGCAAAGTCCCCTCCTGCTTGATAGAGCCCTCTGAGACAATACCTCCCAAGCGTACGGGATTGCCCACGGCTTGTTGCCCCTTGGCCAAAAGCTCTGTGGGCGTAACGAAGTAAACGAGATTTTGTTCCAATCCTCCCCACAAAATATAGGAAATGGCGCCTGCAATGGCGAGAATCGACACACCGCTAAAAATTTGTCGTTTGGAAAATTTCATAGAGAAAAGTCAGCCTCGTTTTTCTTGACACGACGCCATCGTATCCAGAGGCTTAAGCCATAAAGAGCAAAAACAATCCAGGGGGCCGCGTAAGCCGCTCGCACATATTCCCATCCTCCCTGGATCATAATTCCCCCTTATTTTTCTCTGGAGGCAATGCATGTCGTTCTTCCAAAGCAGCCTCGGCCTTGGCCAGTCGAAGGCGGAAAAATAAGAGCAGCAGGCACATCGCTAAAAATGCAAAGGCGGAAAGTCTCAAAGAAACGACCATCGATGGAGCCATCGTATTGGGACTCGACTGGATTTGATGCAGCGAACGCCACCATTTGACGGAGAGATAAACTAACGGCACGTTGAGAAAAATGAGAACACCCACACTGGCCGCCACCTTGGCACGACGTTCAGGGTCTCCCATGAGTCGCCTTAAAATCAAATATCCCGCGTACATCACAAAGAGCAACGCGGTGGTCGTAAGTCGTGGATCCCAGGTCCACCAAACTCCCCAGGTCGGTTTTCCCCAAAGCGATCCCAAGAGAAGAGCCAAGCCATTCATGACGAGAGCAATTTCTGCGGTGCAATAAGCAAAACGATCCCATCTATTTTTTTTACGAATTAAATATCCAAGGGAACCGATGAAGCTCAAAGTAAAGAACAGCAAGGTCATCCAAGCGGCGGGGACATGCACGAAGAGGATACGATAAACATCACCCATCATTCCATCGGTGGGCGCAATAAAGAGGCCGCGGTACTCCGCGAAACCGAAGAAAGCAACCGCAAGAATGATAAAAAAAATATTCATTTTTAAACCACTCATCATAACAATCCCCTCCCCTTTGCAAGGGGAGGGTCAGGGTGGGGTAGAAGAAACGAATCAGCAACCCATGTGTGATTTTGCTATAACAACGTTCTACCTCCCCCTAACCCCCTCCTTGCAAAGGAGGGGGGAATGAGGACGTTAAACCCGATCGAACAAGGTTTCCGCGAAAAGCATAGAACCCAAAAAAAATATTGTGTCAAAGAGAATTAAAAGTTTGAGCCACGCATCTTGTTGCCCAAAAAGATCATGGGCCAAAGACAAAGTGGTTACATTCACGGCGCACAGCAAAACGGGGACTAGCATGGGAAAGAGAAGCAACGGCAAGAGCACCTGTCCCTCTCGAAAGCTGGCGGTAAGCCCCGCATAAAGTGTTCCCACGGTGGCGATCCCCAAGCTGCCCAAAAAAAGAGAAAGGGCGAGCGAGAGCGTAGGGCTTTGATCAAAAAGAACTGCCATCAGGGGAAGCATGACGAGTTGCAAACAAAGCGTGTACACCAGGTTCGTGAAAAGTTTCCCCATATATAAGGCGCGCGGGTCTGTTCCTAAAAGCAGTAAACCTTCCCATTGACCATCTTCGGTTTCTTGGCGAAACGAGTGGGAGAGTGACAAAATCGACGTAAAAAAAATTGCGAGCCAAAAAAGCCCCGGCGCCATTCGGCGCATGAGATCGGGATCCACGCTCAAGGCAAAACTAAACAAAAGAAGAAGTAAAACACCAAACAACACAATGGACAAAAGATGATGCCCCTGCCGGAGTTCGGTCTTGAGATCCTTTTGAAAAATAGCTCCCACTTGTCTGATGAAAAGATTCAATTGGACTTCGCGCACGGGGAATGAATCCCCGTGCTTGACCAAAGGGCGAGCACTCCGTTGCTCCCCTTTGGAAACCCCATCGGATTGGGAATGAGAATCATTCATTGCGGCACTCCGTTATAACTGATGGTTCCTTCTGAAATAATCAGTAACCTTTGCGCGTGTTGCTGGGCATGACCATAATCATGACTCGAAAGAAAAATAGTCTTACCTTGTTTTTGCCAGTCTTGAATCAGGCCGTCCAAGATAGCCCGACCTTCTTCATCAAGAGTGGGATGGGGTTCATCCAAGAGATAGAGATCTGTTTCAGACTGCTGAAGCAGAAGCCTGGCCAGAACCACGCGTTTTTTATTTCCTTCAGAAAGTTGATCGATGCGGCGATGTTCAAAGATTTTGATTTTTAATTTTTCCAATAATTTTTGAATTTCTGTTTCTACTGTAGAGGAGGAGATCCCCAAAAGGGTAGCTGCGAGCTTCAAATTTTCATGCACCGTGAGTGCGTCATAAAGTTGTTTTTCGTGACCCAAAAAACGAATGCGAGGTCGAATGTGAGTGCGCTCTTTTTGTCCATCAAAACCCAAAACCTTTACATCTCCTGTGGAATGCGACACCAGTGTGGCAATCAGTTTGAGAAAAGTGGATTTGCCGGATCCATTTTTTCCAAAAAGAGCCACGGTTTCTCCTCGCGAAATGCTCACATTGAGATGACTCAAAATCCAACGATGCCCATAGCGCTTGCCGGCTTCTGACATTTCAACAGCCATTTGATTTTCAGAATTCATAAATTTCTCCAACCTAATCTATATAGGACGCGATCCTCGGATCGCAAGCTTTACGTTATTCATCTCAAATTGCACAGAAATCATGTTCGTTGAAATAAAAAAGCTGCTCTTAATAAAGAACACTCAGGAATCTTTGATTGAGTTTTCTCCCATAAAATTATACGGCTAAGGTTCCGTTTTTGTATGCCTCCAAAGGTTTCACATCATGACAGATAAAAACAGTTTGGCCATTTTTGAAAACTTCAAAATCCGTCGTTTATACGATGAGAAAAAGGAAGTTTGGTATTTTTCAGTTATCGACATCCTTCGGGCGCTCATCGGGCAGGCTGACTTTCAGACAGCTAGAAAGTATTGGAATAAGCTCAAAGAACGCCTCAAAAAAGAGGGAAGTCAGTTGGTGACAAATTGTCACCAACTGAAATTGGAGTCCGCTGACGGTAAAAAATATCTTACCGATGTAGCCGACCCCGAAACTCTCCTAAGGCTCATACAGTCAGTTCCCAGCCCCAAGGCCGAGCCCATCAAGTTATGGCTTGCCAAAGTCGGCTATGAACGCATGCAAGAAATGGCTGATCCATCCAAGTCTCTCGATCGTGCCCGGGAAACCTGGAAAAAGCACGGTCGTAGTGAAAAGTGGATTCAGCAACGGATGATGGGACAGGAGACCCGCAACAAACTCACCGATTATTGGAAAGATCACGGCATTAAAGAAGGAGATGAGTTTGCAATTTTGACCAACATCATTCATCAGGAATGGGCTGACGTTTCGGTTAAAAACCACAAAGCCCTCAAGGGATTAAAAACCCAGAATCTGCGCGACCACATGAACGAGGCCGAATTGATTTTCACCGCCTTGGCTGAACTTTCCACCCGCCAGATTGCTGAAAGTGTTGTGGCCACTGGAATGGAAGAAAACAAAATAGCCGGCATCAAAGGCGGACGCATCTCCAAAAAAGCGCGCTTGGAATTGGAAGCCAAAACAGGCCGCAAAGTGGTGACTTCCGGGAATTACTTGCTACCCAAGAAAAGGATTTAAGAATGAGCGATGAGCTTCCAAAGAGATGGGCTGAGTGCCAGATGATGAGCCTACTGAAGAATTATTAAAACGCATTCGAGTTAAGAGGAAAAAACAAAAATTGGAAAAGTCATTAAAGAAACGCAGCCAGCGATTATCCAAAGCACACATCTCAGAACATGAGGTGGCGAATGGGTAATGATAAACAGCTTGTAATTTTTTTGGATTTCTGGGGCTTCAAAAAATACTACGAATTTATTTCGAGGCAGAGGAAACCGGAATCGCAGGAATACCTTTTTAAGGCTTTTTTTGGGTTGTATCACGGATACATCAACAGAATTAGAGGGGCTTTGGCTTCTCTGCCCCAGGTCATAAAGGAGCAGCAAAACGATGCTATTTCAGACTTCGCGAAGAACACACAGGTGTTGGCGATTTCCGATTCCATCGTCATTACGATTGATTGCACAGATCAAAACATAGGTGTTACCTTCATCTTTGCCTGTTTTCTTCTGTCCAGCGCCATTGATGAGTCGGTAAAAACCGAAACTCATATCGAGGATTTCAAAAAATTTGGTTATCTCTTCTATCTGCCGATACGTGGCGGAATCAGTTACGGCTACTCCATAACAAACTTGAAATCAGCCCCGCCATTCCTGTTCAGCTGCGCTTATAACGATGCTGTGGCACTGGAAAAACAAGCCGGATGGCCACGCATTTTGATTGATGAACACCTTGCCCAAACCGTTAAGTCCAATCCTATTACTGATTTGGCGATCAGCGAAGACGGATCAGATATCTTTTTCGATCCTTTGAAATTCAAATATCAACTGTTTTTAAACAACCCTAAAATCAATTTTCAAAACAAGGCGGGGCGCATCGATTTTCTTGAAAAAGCGGTCTTGCCATATAAATCGCACATTGAAATGTGTGCAAAAGAAGCAGGGATTTTTTATAAACACTACATCGACTCCTATCATTCCGATGAGGACTGCCCAATCGATCCTCAAAAATATAAACGGTGGATCGCATACTATAACGACCGAATAAAATGGCTTGTTGCAAATGATAAAGATTTTTCAGAGCGCAAAGACCTGCTGATTTCTGATGATCTGTGGGCAACAAACTTCAGATTTCCTTCTAAGGGTAGCAATGATTATCACACGATTTGCATTCTGCCTTGGATAAACTTTGAGAAAACTTATGAAGCAAACGGCATTCAGATTCTACCGTTTCCTGGAGATGGATTTGATGCGGATTTTCAATCAGCCATGCGGGAGGTACTGAGATCGTACAAGGATGTCAGAGGCAAGACTCTTACAGCCTGCACCGTCTTGGCCAATTCTTCACGCTCACCAAAGTGGAGTCTAACTGAAGAGGACCACGGCAAGATCGGGCAGGCGAGTTCTTTGTTCTTTTTGGCATCGATGGCCTGCAATCAATACTTTACTCAACATTCGACCTATTCGAATTCCTCTGCTTTTCAACCTATTTTCCAAAACCTATCCATCCCGCCACGAGGCTTTGCTGTGGAACATCGCAGAAGGGATGGACGTAGTCTCGACGGTGGATATCAGCACGGCGACATTAAATTTTCTTGCCCGCTGGAATGCAAATCTCTAAATCCGGAAATTGATGAGAAGTTTCTAAAGACCCTGCATAAGGCCTCGGAAGCAAATGACAACCTATATCGTCGTCTTCTCGTATCACTATCCTTTTTCAAGCTGGCAAACACCGATCAATCACACATGTCACTCGATGCAGAGGTAGTACAACTGGCTGCAGCATTTGAAATCTTATTCGACTCTGAGGGTGCCTATTATCTCAGCTGCAAATATGGCGAGATTTTCGACAATTTCAAAGAAGTCACTGTAGAGACTGCTATAGCGGAACGCTCTGGAATTACCTTAAGAACGGGTTATGAGAGCGAACACAAACAATGGCAGCTCGGGCGGAAATTCATCGAGGAACTCCATCAACTCCGCAGTGCCATTGTCCACGGCGAAGATCGGACGAAAAGAACATGGGGATGGAACAATTTTGAACATCTTATCATCGGTGCTTATGTCTATCCGATAGCGGTAAAGCTACTATTAGAAAAGGCTGGCCATTACACGCTTTCCGAGAGTGACCAAATTGTATGTCGATCCATTGATATCATTCTTTCAAAAACAAACTGGGCTGATCCTGTCAACGAGCAAAGTAACCACTCTATTTGGCAAGAGGGTCTTTCTGAAGCGGGGCATGAATTTCGATCTAAAAAAATAGCGAGGCTCTTAGAGGAGTCTAGATTTTTCGGAAAAAACGAGACGGCAGGGCAATAGAGAGTATGAAATTGAAAGATTGTCCGTACATCGTCTGCACTATTGAAAGGACTCTTAAATGAAACTCAACATCGACCCCCTCACCGAACCCGAACTCATCGAACTCAACCACAAGATCGTGGAGCGGCTACGCCTCATGCGCCAGATCCGATCACACAAGGAAATGTTCCGCTTCAAGATCGGCGATCGGGTGAGGTTTCATCCATCGGGCCACGAGCCTCAAACAGGAACACTAACCCGCTTCAACCAGAAATCAGTTACTGTTATTACCGACAATGGTGGACACTGGAATGTGGCACCAACGTTGATTGAGTTGGCGGAGCCAAAGGATTCGAGAGATGCTGAAGAATCTCCACAGTTAAAACTTTTGAGAGGGTAATAAAGAGTGCAATGTGATGCTGCAAGCTCTAAGGACAAACACCCTCTGCACTCATACCCGCACAAAGAGCTACGCTACAGGCAACAGCGGGGGCCTTGTGACAGATATTGCAGGCATCTCTGTCGCCTGGGTAAGGATTACAAACTTTGGGATCCCGTTTGAGAGAGGAGGAATGGCATTTACCACAACGCCCGGCAAAGGTATTTCCCCCGGCAAGTGAATTTAAATAAACATTTCCGTGATGGGATGTTTGGCGCCATGGCCCTCCCGGGTGGGAGCTGACTCGGCAACATCCTTCATGGGAGACTGAGCCAAAATGCTCGTGGCAGCCCGCACAGTTTTTGTCAGGCGAACCCATCCCCAGCAGATCATTTCCGTGACAGGCCTTACAGGCGTTGGGACGGTTGGGCCCCTCTCCGAATGTCTCAAGAAAAAAATTCCAGCCGTGATGGGAAGAAGCAATGGTTCCTGTCACCCAATCATCAGCAGCCGGAACATCGGGGGGTCTCAAATGAGGATATAAAACATGGCAGGAGTTGCAGGCAGGAGCCTGTACGCTGGCATCCAAACCCAAAACATCCAAGCCTCCTCCAAACCTTGGATGACATTGTGTGCAAGCACTTGTGAAGTGATGCGTTCCGCTTAAAAAGGCAGGGGCATGCTGCCCTCCCAGTGGAGTCGCCAAAAGGTCCGTTACTTTCCAATTAGGCTCATATTTGATGTGTGGATAAAAAGGATGACAGGAAATACAGGATTTCTGCGAGTTCCCGCCTTCATAATCTGCTCCATGGCAGGTTGAGCACGTGTTGGGTGTTGCAGGAAAGCCGGCCACCTTTTGTTCCATGAATCTCTGCCCATGAAGGCTCACGTGAGAGATATCGATGTTTTCCACCCTGCATTCACTCTCTATCTCATCGCAAGTTTCCCGGGTTTCGGTAGTGTGTTGGAGTTCCTTCCAGTTTCCTGGATGTGGAAACTCGGTGTGACAGCCCTTGCATGAAATTCCGCTCACTCCCCCCAAAAGATCTTCTCCGTGACAATGCTTGCATCCATTCCGATTGCTCAGATCCACTGCCATCAAGCCATGGGCAGATCCTGCCCAATTTGCAATCGCCCTGTGGGGATAAACCGTGTGACAAGTACTCGAATTACAAGAGACGCGGGAAAGCCCCCCCTGAAAATCAGTGCCATGACACTGCGTTGCGCAAGAGTTAGTCCCATGAGCGATGACATAGCGTCCATGATGATTGGGATCCAACCACTGATCAGAATGGGGAAAAAGTGTATGACAAGCCTTGCAAGCCAGTGGGCCAGTACTCGGAGTCACGTCTGCCTGATGACAACTCAAACAGGCATCCAAACCATATAAGCTAAATCCCGCCCCATGCAAGGTGGGATCTTCCCATCCCAAGACATGCGGATACAAGGGGAGGATATCAGTACTTGAATTCGAATCAGGCTCAGGCCCTTCTGAAGAAACATCCTGGCGATGGGCACATCCCAGACAAAAGAAAAAAACAAAGAAAAAAATACTGAGACCCCGAAGCCACCTGCTGATAAACAAACCCGACATCTAGCCTCCTTGGGATTCAAAAATACGACCTTATTATTTTATAATACCCTATCTGCTTTCCCAATGCGAAATATTTGATTCTATCAAAACATGGAGGACTTCACCTCAATGCCGCATTCGTAAAGTCACTTTGATAGGTAAAGGTCGACGGTACCGGAGTCGTAACAGGCAGAAGTTTTCTCAAAGCCTTGTAGGTTCCTTGCAAAGTTTTGATCGTGTAGGCCGCATTATGGACTCCCAGACTTCCATCTCTTACGATTGAGTTGTAGTTCCAAGTTGCACGACGAATGATGGGCGAAGATTTAAAAAATCCAACGCCCGTTGTCGACTTATAACCTATGGTACCCACATTGATGGTTCCCGTGCACAGAGTAGGGTAAGCAAAATCAGGCAGAGCCCCGTCACAGGTAGTCCCAAAACCACTCGTGCCTGTAGAGGTGAGATTATCATGAACTGTACAACTCGTCCCCACACCCCCAACACCTCCCAGAGTACAAGTGTGATCAATGTAATAGATCATTTTAGCAACCGTATAAAGGAGTCCCTTAATCTCATCTTGAATCCCATCAATACTGCCATTCCCATCGTAATCGGCCCGTGCAGTGCGATTAAAGGTTGTCAGAGAAGTATGACAAGTGGTGCAAGCCGCTGTATATTCCAAGCTACCCTCTGTTCCTGGAGTGCTAGGCTCATCGGGTTCATCCGGTTGAAGGTGAGACAGACCATGACCCGACTGGAGCTTGAAGGCATGACCTCCCAGATGGAGATAACCTTCTTCAGTGGGGGAGGGTCCTGGCGCCATATGGCAGGTCACGCATTTATTATTCGTATTTTCGAGATCTGGATTTCCACTCACTGCTGCCAGAGTAAAAGCGGCACTACTGTGAAAGGAATTCTCATCAAGGGCAAAGTCTTCCGTTCCATCCCCACCCAGATCGTTTAAAATCTGTTTTCCCTCCAAGACGGGTGCCTGGGGATTATAGTGAGCCTGCCTGCTGTAGGTAATTGCCGTGTTGTCCAAGTCTTCGCACAGATCGGTACCTGCTGCAGTCGAAGCAGCGCCCGCAGCATTGCAGGCGTGTTCCCCATAATTATAGAAACCATCATGACAGGTATAGCAGACCGCGGCCTTTCCGGCATCAACCGTGGAACCATCTGTAATCATTGTGACGTTCCCTTTTTCTCGCAGTTGATGATCGTTCGTTGCATCGTGGGGATCATGACAAGCCGCGCAGGCAACCGAAACAAAAGCTCCCTTTTCAAGGTTCGCCACCGCCGTCACCACGGCTGCCTCGCCCCCTTCTACATAGGCGGCAAATCCCTGAGAAGTATGGCAACGCGCACAAGAGGAATTGGTTAACCAGGAAATTTGATAAGAACCGGAACCATGAGCAACTCCTGTTGTATTGTGATCCGAATTCATCCAGGCACTCGCCTGGAAATGACATTGACCACAAACACCCTGCTGGGCAGAGGAAGACGCGATCTTGCCGTCATCCACACTGTGAGAAGCCCCCGGCCCATGACAGTTTTCACATTGAACGTTGGCAAGTTTTGGCAAATAGTGGGAAGAAGTTTTGTCAAAGCTGTTTAGAAACTTCTGATAAGTCTGATCGGACCAGGAAAAACCGAGAAGGCTCGCAAGGGCATCAAAACCCCCGCTACTCGCACTGCCATTGTAGCCTACCGTATGATATTCCCAAAGATAGGGCGTGGGGGCGAGGCCCGCATAGGCTCCATTATCGGCATTATCTGCAAAAACATGGGAATGAATTGTCCCCGACCAGGGAGTCAGTTTATCATCCAGACCCGAAACGGGACTTGTCCCATGGCACTTGGCGCACTGGGGCGCCTCGGGTGTAGTTCCTCCAATAGTTCCCACCCCGGCATAGGTGGAAGCGTTGACGAGAAGTTCGCCGGCAACTCCGCAGGTACACTGTACACCGGCGCTACCGTATATATTGCAAGCCGTGGAGCAAGAAGTGCTCACGCTTGTATCTGTCCACTTTTTGGCACTCACACAATTGGATGTAATCGTACTTCCCCCTGCCATTCTACAGGCCAAATTACAGGTACTCGTTGCACTCGTACACTTCGGCGCGATGGCTGTATCCGTACTCCTATAAGTCACCGTATAAATTCCCGCGACGTCGGGAACAAAACTTGGAAATTCGGTATTCGCATTTGAAAGAGTGGCGGATGAACCCGTCGGCAAACTGAGAGTGGCCGTCCAGTTTGTAATGGGAGAACCAAATTCTTTTGTAGTATCCGTAGCACTGGCCCCCAAAGCGATCAGATTTGCCCATGAAAAATATACTTTAGATCCGACTCCTACGTTGGGTAATCCTGACTGGGTGTTAATTACCTGGCCGGCATCTTGAAGATAAATGGCCGGGCAGGTAGAGGTGTCTGTATTTCCACCATCGTCAGTAACCGTCAAGGTAAAGATCATCTGGGTATCCAGCCTGGAAATCCTCATCACTTGGTATTTATAACGATCGCTCGAAACACGATCAGAAATCCCAAAATTACCACCGCTGGGACTCGCAAGATTGAGAATGTCGACAAGTCCTCCTGCCGTAAAATCAAGAGTGACTGCATTCACAGCTCCGATGGGAGTAGCCCCTGCTCCGGAAGCTTGGTTCCAAGCATAAGAGGTGATGCTATGGCCTGAGGCAACCCGACTGGAACTTCCACTCACACGACCAGTCCCCCCAAGATTGATCACGTTTTCAACCTTGCCCAAGCGTGTAAGAGTAGCACCGCCAGGGGCTGTACAGTTGGCAAGTACATTTTTTGCGGTGATGGTTGCGGTATTGGTGGAACTGCTTCCTCCCCGTGACAAAGTGAGCTGAACCTCATAATCTCCCTCCACATCGGGGGTAAACTTTGGGGTCAGGGTAATTGAATCGGAAAAGCTGACACCAGAACCTGAGGGCTTTGAATTAAAACTCCATGTGACATTTGTCCCACTCCCCACTCCGGTGCTCGATAGACCATCCACTGTAACGTTATCCGACACTAATACTTTAAGATCATTGCCTGCATTGGCTTGAAGTGTTCCTTCGCTGCTACTTCCACCACAAGCGGCAAAAGAAAGAAGGATGAGGATGAGTGCGCTACGTAAAAAAATGCTCATGCTATTTTATACACCTCATCCCCCTTAAGATACATGATCCAGATCATGAACTCACTAAACCTCTTGTATAACCTACTGAAGCACATGGCAGATCGTGCAAGCCATGCCATTATCCGGGTGCCTGAGAGTTGGGAGATGGCAACCTCGACAATTAGCCCCGGGGACATGAAGTGCATTTTTTGGCGGCTGCGGCGTATTTGCAGCACTATGAGCAGGGGTGGAGGTATGACAAACATTGCAGTTCTGTGCCCCCGCAGACTGTATGGGATAATGACAATTCAGACAATGAAGCTGCGTGGGAGCTCCCCAGCCTCCCATATGGCTTTGGGGTTCTGTTTGAGAATGACAACGCTCGCAGAAATCGGTTTGATGACAAGTCATACATGTACTTCGATTAAGACCTACGACCAAACCATGCCCTTGTAATCTCCAAAACTGATTATGATCAGAGGGAGGCTCTTGTTGATGACACTTGGCGCACCAAGATTCCTGATGACACAGGGAACAAACATTCTGGGAACGGAAGGCATATTTTTTCGAGACAAAATTGCCATGATCTTTCATCCAACGATCCGTATGGTTTTTAGGACGTGATTTGGGTGACTTGATATCATCGTGGCAGTCGACGCAACGGGTTTCGGCGTCAATATTTTTATGATCCTCTGCCCAGGGGGCCACCAAATTCTTGGTGTTTCCCCAAGTCGCATCCCGCTCACATCCCTTGTTCCCCAACAAAAACGGCAAAAGTAAAAGTAATCCAAAAAAGGCTTGAAATGATTTTTTGCTTAGAAATCCCATATGGCTCTTACTCTCCCTGAACTGAATGCATTGATGGCATTTGTTTCAAATTCATAGCTTGTTTTAAGCTTGAGATTCTTCAAGACCTTTCCCTCGATCTCTGCAAAATAAACTCGCACATCTTGCGACTCATTACCCGTTAGCAAATTGTATTGATAGAGAAAATAATTGGTGCCTGCCCCCACTTTAAGTCTCTTTTTAAGAAATTCCTGACTCACCGCAAAGGTTAAAGCAAAATAATTATTTTCCAGAACATTATCTTCCCCATGGTAGTAATTTGCAGTCAAGGCCATGGCAAGGCCCTTGTTCAGAAAATCATGGGTAGAGAAGGTGCCGAAAACCCGCTCAAAACCATGGTTGTAGGCACTTGCAATCTGATAGTCATCCAAAATACGAGCCCCCCCTCCAAAATCAAGGCTGAACTTTTTTCCCAAGCCTTTGTAAATCTGGGCCTGAATTTCGGTATAGGGCTCGTAAGCGCCCGCAAAAGAATAGGGATCCCAATCCACTGCGCGAAGAGAATAAGCTTCCATCAGGCGATGAACATTCACGATGACTTTTAAATCCTGAACAGGAAATTGGGTGGACGAAGAAAAATCCCAGTCACGAACCTGATCTGCAAAAGCAGACAGACGTGAATATATTTCCCAATTTTTGGTGATATCAATCCAGGCAGAGATTCCAAAAAGCGTATCATTCGTTCTGTTTGGAGTGTAGAAAAAGCTCGCCAGTTGGTCACGAACATGCACGGCGCTTGCTCTCAACCTCAGCCGGGCAATGGGTGTCCACTGCAAGGCTCCACCGGTGGTCCAATCGCCGAATAAAACTCCATACTCATTTTCGTAGAGGTGAACAGGCGCCCCCCCAAAAAAGGAAAACACCAAACCTGAATAAGACCTGCTCTCAAAAGACACCCCATCAAAATTGAGATTTTCCAGTTCATATAAATGTTGTCTTCCAATTCGAATATTATTGAAGGCCGGCACTTTATTGATATCGAGATATCCGGAATAAAAACGACCCACCACCCGATAGGGAAAGGTATCATAAATATTTCGAAAGTAGCCGTTCGGTGGACTATAGTTCAGATCGGCGATTACCCCCGCCTGAATAGAGCCTGAATAGCGGTGCATCGTCGGATCTCCGATATCCATAGTAACCAAAGTTTCGATGATGTTATTGGATTGTCCCCCCGTGGTTTGCCAACGGTAGTCTTGCATGACCGAACCACTCACGATGGATTTTTTCTTTTTAGACTCCGCAAAAGTGGACGAAACGAACCTTGTCATGGTAACAAACACGATTATTGCCACGAATAATATTCGAAGTGCTCTAAAATATTTCATAAAAAATTTTGCGAATAGGCCCATCGATGAACTGTTTGGAGTTCTGACACAGGGAGTTGAAGTTGGGTATGATATAGGTCATATCAAAAAAGCCGTTCCCCACTTTTGGAAAACGGCTTTTCTTTTAAAAACTCCGGCTGCTGGATTCGAACCAGCGACCAAGTGATTAACAGTCACCTACTCTACCGCTGAGCTAAGCCGGAATTAGTTTGGTCGGTGTACTAAACTTTATTGGGGATTGTCAACGAAGGGTTCTCTTAAAACTCAAACAACATCGTCGAACGAATCGCAAACGCAGGATCGGCTTTGTCGAAAATAATCGCGTTAATGGGGTTGCCGGTCAAAGTGGCATTCAAGAGATCATCATTTTTGATATCGTAGGCAGCGCCGGGGACAAAATAAGCTCCCGTCAAGTTCCAAAAAATATGATCCAGGAAACGCGACTCTATAATAATATCTGTTTCAATCCCATACCAGGAACTCGCATTATAAACTCTTGGCAAACTGGAGATGCCACTAAGCTCTGCAAAATTAATATCAAAAACCCGTGAAGGGGCCCAAGCGGTAAGAACATGAGCTCCCACTTTAAGCCACTGCGCTTGGGGAATGGCCCGCGAAAGATCAAATTTATGTTTATAAGTAAAACCGACATAAGCCGCATTATTCACAAAATTGGAAGTGACCGGCTTATTTCCCAACTGGGTGACTCCATTTACTTGGATGGCAGGTGAAGTGCCCAAAGGTTCCTGAAACATGAGTAAGGCCACATGATAATCGGGCCTGAAACCAAACTGGGTAATGGTCGAAGAAAGAGGAGAAGAGTCGCCTTGGGCAAAACCTGAAATCATTTTCCATTCTTCCGCACCCTTGGCTCCGTGTTTACCATCCAGTTCAAGGGCTCCCATGTTTACGGAAAGATTGTTGGGCCCATTCAAACAGACGGGGCTTGATAAAGCATTTTGAGTTCCCGCAGGCACTTGCAGCGCATTAATACAAACCCCTGTGGTAATTTCGCCTCCCAGATAAACATATTCTGTTTGTAACCGGATCGGCCCCTTTTCCCATTTTAAATACCCATCAATATAAAAAGCGCGAGTATTGCCATCTACAGCCCCATAAGGTTCTCCGGTCGCCGGATTGATCGTACTTCCATCCGCCCCTGTAGCAGAGCCAATGAGACCACTGCCCCCGTTTCGAAAACGAAAACCGGCATAAGTTCCAATCTCAAAACGGGGTCGCTGATAAAGCAAAGCCTGGGTAAATTGATAAGTATTATGGGAAGCCCCAATAATGGGATTTTCCAACAAATTGAGAGCGGGATTCGTAACATTTTGATAAACAAAATCCACCAGAGTGGCGAAAGCCAGGTTGGAACCATTTTGAAAATCCCATTTTCCAATGTAAAGAAAACGATCGAAGGTATCGCCAAACAAGCTATCCCAATCATTTCCATCATTTTGAAAAATGCCCAATCCCCAATTGGAAGGTTGTCGCCCCAAACGAAATTTTCCGATAGGAGTGAGAAGGTCAACATAAAAACGTCTGAAATTGATATTACCGCCGCCACCGGTAACAACATCTCCAGCAGATCCGCCGGTGACTCCGAAAGCCCCCGTCGCTCCGGGTAAATAAATAGTTCCCGTGATGGGATTGAAGACAGACAACAACTTGGTGTCGTTACTGCCAAAAACAATATCATCTAAAAAATCAATTTGAGCCTGAAAGGAAATATTATCGCTAACTTTGAGGGTGGGTTCTAAACGAAAGCGTTGGAGACCATAAAAGATCGTGTCGAATCGGTTGTTGCTGCCTTGAGTGCCTTGCTGAACATTGTTGTTACTTTGAAGATCAAGATCATTAGAAACTTCGAGCCATAAACGATAATAACCATGTGCTGAAAAATCTAAGGCAAAAGCAGGGACAGATAAAAAAAGAAAACTGCAAGAAAGGAAAAAGAGGAACCACTTTTTCATCAAGACAACCTCCACCGAATTGTCAAATCAATCCACTCACTTGAACAAAACTTTCACAAGAAAAAAATTAAAACTTACTTAATGAGGAAAGCCAGAGGTGTCAATGAAATACACAAATAAAAAAGGCCCCCCGCGAAGCGGGGGACCTTTTTGTGATTTCATATTTTATGCACAAGCAGCTTACATCATACCGCCCATACCGCCCATTCCACCCATTCCTCCATGAGGCATGGCGGGAGCTGAGTCTTTCTTTTCTTCAGGTTTTTCGGCAATCAGAGCTTCAGTCGTAATCATCAAACCTGAAACACTGGCTGCATTTTGAAGAGCATTTCGAGTCACTTTAGTCGGATCGATAATACCGGCCGCTAAAAGATCTTCGAACTTTTCGTTGAAGGCATTGTAACCATAAGCTCCCTTATTTTTCTTGATTTCATCCACCACAATGGCGCCTTCGACGCCTGCATTTTCAGCAATCTGACGGGCAGGTTCTTCCAAGGCACGACGGATGATGTTCACACCCGCTTGTTCTTCGGGAGCCACTTTCAATTTTTCCACTGCTTGAATGCAGCGAATGAGAGCCACACCGCCTCCGGGGACAATGCCTTCTTCCACGGCAGCACGAGTCGCATGCAGAGCGTCTTCCACGCGGGCTTTCTTTTCTTTCATTTCGGTTTCGGTTGCAGCGCCTACATTGATGACGGCGACACCCCCAACAAGTTTTGCCAGGCGTTCTTGCAGTTTTTCGCGATCATAATCACTGGTGGTCTCTTCGATTTGAGCACGGATTTGCTTTACACGGGCTTCGATATCCGTCTTATTTCCCGCTCCATCGATGATGGTGGTGTTGTCTTTATCAATCGCCACGCGTTTTGCACGACCGAGATCTTTAATCGTGATGTTTTCCAATTTAATTCCCAGTTCCTCGGCAACGCACCTGCCCCCCGTGAGAGTTGCAATATCTTCGAGCATCGCTTTACGACGATCCCCAAAGCCGGGAGCTTTGACTGCCGCGGCATTCAAGGTACCACGCAATTTATTAACAACGAGAGTGGCCAGCGCTTCGCCATCCACATCTTCGGCGATAATCAAAAGCGGCTTGCCCAATTTTGCAATGTTTTCCAAAACAGGAAGCAACTCTTTCATCGAGCTGATTTTCTTTTCGTGAATGAGAATATAAGGATTTTCGATAATGCATTCCATTCTCTCGGGATCAGTGACGAAGTAGGGAGAAAGATAACCGCGATCAAACTGCATTCCTTCGACGACATCGAGGCTGGTTTCCATGCTTTTGGCTTCTTCCACAGTGATGACGCCTTCTTTGCCCACTTTATCCATCGCTTCGGCAATAATAGTTCCAATGGTTTCGTCATTGTTGGCAGAAATGGTACCCACTTGGGCAATTTCTTTTCGATCTTTGGTGGGTTTGGAAAGTTTCTTGAGTTCTTCAATGGCCACGGCCACTGCCTTTTCAATTCCACGCTTGATGGCCATGGGGTTATGACCTGCGGCCACCATTTTTGAGCCTTCTCTGAAGATCACTTGAGCCAGCACTGTCGCGGTAGTCGTTCCGTCTCCTGCAATATCAGAAGTCTTGGAAGCCACTTCTTTCACCATTTGGGCTCCCATGTTTTCAAACTTGTTTTCAAGCTCGATTTCTTTCGCTACGGTCACACCATCTTTTGTAATAGTAGGGGATCCATAACTCTTGTCGAGCACTACATTGCGACCTTTGGGTCCCAAGGTTACTTTGACTGCATCTGCAAGAATATCGACGCCTTTTAAAATCGCCCGTCTTGCATCTTCACCAAAAATTAATGTCTTAGCCATAAAATCCTCCTTAAATTATTTTGATTCAATAATAGCCTGAATATCGTCTTCTCGAAGGATGAGATATTCATTCCCTTCGATTTTGATTTCATTCCCGGAATATTTTGAGAATAAAATTTTATCGCCCACTTTTACTTCAAGAGCGATGATTTTTCCGTCGTCATTCAAACGACCGCTTCCCACGGCCACCACTTCTGCTTCCTGGGGTTTTTCTTTGGCGCTATCGGGAATAATAATTCCTCCCTTTGTCGTTTCTTCTTCATTGACGCGTCTCACAATAAGGCGATCACGAAGAGGTCGAATTTTTAATTTTATAGCCATAAATCTCCTCCTTAACCTTTTGGGTAAAATGAATGAATAATGAATTTGGATTTATTCAAGAATAAACCGGCTTCGTTTTACGAGCCGGAGGGTGATATAAGCATTTGAGGGGTCTTGTCAAGGGGCTTGGAACTTTGCCTAAAACTTTCTGCGGTTTAATTCTTCTTCGTAATACTTCTTATAAAGGATTTCCCACTCGCGTGAAGCTTCCAAAACCCCTTTTTTCAGGGAAAAAATTTTCTGCCGAACAAATTCATCCACGGCATCATCCATTTTAAAATAATCCAACATTACTTTTTTAATGAGCTTTAAGGCCTCGTCATCATTCACATAATCGACAAGATCGTCTTGATAAAGACCATCGCAAACCAGGTGAGCCAAATGGGTGATTCGTTCTTCGGAGAGCCTCATATCACCAAATTCCTCTCTTTAATCAGCTGCTTTTTAATCATCTGAAATACTTTTTGACGATCGACCTGGCCTTTTTCAATTTGATCCTTATATTGCTCCATCATACGGCGAACATCGTCTTCAAGCTTGTCTTCCATCAGCATATTTTGGGTCATAATTTCTATGGCTCGGGAGAGAATCTTTTCTTCAGAAACCTTGAAAGTGACAAGTTTTTTGGCTTGAAGAGATTTTATGACTAACTCGGCTATTTTATGGATTTGTTCTTTCTTCAAGCGCATGGGAACCCTATCTGCCTTGGTTTGGGTTTTCGGGTCAAGAAACAAAAAGAGTCTTGTCCTTAAGAAACTGAGGTGTTACCTATTAGTAAAATAAAATGAACTCTTTAGAACTCTCCAAAATCATTGCAGACCAAGCCCATCAGACCAAAGCTCTCGATCTTAAAATTCTGGATTTAAGAAAGCTTTCAACTTTCACAGATTTTTTTGTGATTTGCTCAGGCACCTCGGGTCGACAAATGAGTGCTATTGCTGAACGAGTGGTGGTGGAGCTTAAAAAACAAAATATTCGTCCTCTTTCGGTGGAAGACTCAAACTCCAGTCAGTGGATTTTGGCAGATTATGGGGATGTGGTTTTGCATGTCTTCAATCCTGAAAGCCGCTCCCACTATGATTTGGAAGGATATTGGGGAAAAGCCTCTCGTGTGCGCCTTGCCTCTCACAAAAAAACAACCCGTACCCCCAAAACGAAAACCAAAAGTGAAACTCAAACTCGTAAGCGTCGGAAAAGTTAAAGATCCGTCTTTGCTGGAGCTCTGTCAATTCTATCAGGGAAGACTAAAACCCTTTGTCCATTTGCAAGTCGAAGAAGTTCATGACTGCCCTGTACGAAAAGGAATGCCCCATAAAATCGCTGCGGATCGTGAAGCCGAAGAAATCCTTCAAAAAATTCCGGACGGCAATTTTTACGTGGCCCTGGATGAAAGAGGAAAACAAAAAACCACCGAAGAATGGGCCGAGCTTTTTAAAAAGTGGCAAAATGAAAGTAAAAAAGAAATCACTTTTGTCATCGGTGGGGCTTACGGGCTTTCTGAATCCATTCTCCGTGGAGCCAGAGAAAAACTGGCTCTTTCAAAACTTACCTTCACTCATGACATGGCGCGGGTGATTTTTTTGGAGCAGGTTTATCGGGTGTACACTTTGATTCGGGGAGTGCCGTATCATCATTAAAAAAACTTTTCATCTCTGAGTGAAATGAGTAAAGAAACCCGATGCCACCCGTAGTCCTTATCATTCTCGATGGTTTCGGCGAACGTGCAGAATCGAAAGACAATGCAATCAAACTCGCGCGCACTCCGAATCTGAATTCTTTTTATTCCCACTATCCTCACACACTCATTGATGCCTCGGGCACCGCGGTAGGTCTGCCTCAGGGCCTGATGGGAAATTCGGAAGTGGGTCACCTGACTCTAGGCGCAGGCCGCGTGGTTTTGTTGGGGCTTACCCGGATTTACGCAGCGATTGAAAACGGAAAGTTTTTTGAAAATTCGGTTCTCAAAGAAGCAATGGATGCTACTTTAAAAAATAATTCTGCTCTTCACCTGATGGGCCTTGTGTCGGATGGCGCTGTGCACAGTCATCAAGATCATTTGTATGCCTTGCTCCGCATGGCAAAAAACAAAGGGCTTCAAAAAGTTTTTATTCATGTGTTTACCGATGGGCGAGATACTTCTCCAAAATCGGCTTTGGGTTATCTAAAACTCTTGGAAGAAAAAATAGCGGAGATAGGAGTGGGGCAGATTGCCAGTATCTCAGGCCGCTATTTTGCCATGGACCGCGACAAAAGGTGGGAAAGAACAAAAAAAACCTATGAGGTTCTTTTAGGAATAGGTCCCATAAGTCCCATAGGTCCTATAAAATTTTCTCAAAGCGACGAGTTTATTGTCCCCATGAGCTTCGGTAATAAACAAGATAATCCCATAGGACCTATAAAAGATGGCGACGCCGTTATTTTTTTCAATTTCCGCGCAGATCGTGCACGACAAATCACCCAAGCTTTAACCCAAAAAGATTTCAAAGAATTTGACCGAGAAAAATTTCCTCAACTTTCTTATTTTGCCTGTTTCTCTGAATATGATTCTACCTTCAAGCTTCCGGTCGCTTTTCCCAAAATTGATATTCACGCAACTTTTCCCGAGATCCTGAGCCAAAAGGGTTTAAAGCAACTTCGAATTGCAGAAACTGAAAAATATGCCCATGTCACTTATTTTTTTAGCGGAGGAAAAGAAGAAATTTATCCAGGAGAAGATCGGGCTTTAATTCCTTCACCGAAGGAAGTGTCGACTTATGATCAAAAACCGGAGATGAGTGCAGGCAAGTTGACGGAAGAATTACTCAAACGTCTTCAAACTCACTGCTATGATTTTGTACTCTGCAATTTTGCAAATCCGGATATGCTGGGTCACACGGGAAATCTGCAAGCTGCGGTGAAAGCGGTGGAAGTGGTCGATGAATGTTTAAAAAAAATTGTGGAGGAAGTTTTAAAGCAGGAAGGCGTAATTTTAATCACTGCGGATCACGGAAACTGCGAGCAAATGAGCGATGGGCATGGAACTCCCCATACTGCACACACTTCAAATCTTGTTCCTTTGATTTTGATTGGGAAAAAATTTGTAAAATCCAAACTTGAGTCGCAAGGAAAGCTCATTGATATTGCTCCCACGCTCTTGGAAATTCTTAAAATTTCTCAACCGGCTGCCATGACTGGGAAAAGTTTAATTTTGTAACATGAAAATGATGCATCACATTCTCTCTTTCTTCATCCCCCAAGCTTGTATCGCCTGCCGCAGCTTGCTTGATTTTTCTGAAGAAAGTTCTGTGTGCCCCTCTTGCACAAAAGAATTAAAACCTCTTTCTTCTTCAATTTGCGAACAATGTGGAGATCCCTTTCCCCACGAAGAAGTGGCTTCTCATCTTTGTGGGGAATGCTTGACAAATCCCCCTCCTTTTGAATGGGCCAGATCTGTTTTTGAGCTGGAACCCAAGCTTGCGCAAATGATTCATGCCGCAAAATACAAGGGAGATACTCCCTCCCTCCAATGGTTGGGAAAACAAATAGAAAAGGAATGGCCTCGCTACAAAAAAAAAATTGTTTTGGACTGGATTGTGCCTGTTCCTCTTCATCCTTTTCGACTTTTAAAAAGAGGATTCAATCAGTCTCTTCTCATTGCGCTTTCTTTCAGCAAACGAATTCAGGTTCCCCTGGAATTTAAAAACCTCAAAAGAAAAATGCATGAAAAATCCCAGGTCTCGCGTACACGAGAAGAACGTCTTCAACAAATTCGCGGTTCTTTTGCAGTGAAAAATTCTGCAGTATTCAAAAACAAAAAAATACTTTTAATCGATGATGTTTACACCACCGGTGCCACACTTCGAGAATGCGCAAAAGTTTTGAAAAAATGCGGCGCTACTGTTTATGCTTTGACTTTGGCCCGAACCCTGTTGTTAAGGTAACACAACTCCCCCTGTCCCCCTCTTAAACTTAAGAGGGGGAAATAGAAAACTCCTCCTCTTAAGATTAAGAGGAGGTTGGGAGGAGTTGTGAAAATTCCTATGAAAAACTTCCTCGAAATCGCCAAAAAAGCGGCCCTTCTCTCCGGTGAAATTCAAATGTCTCACTTGGGTCGTATTGAAAAGATCGAGTTTAAAAGCGACATCAATCTCGTGACCAATGTCGACAAGCAATGCGAGGCTGAAATTATTTCTCTCATCCAAAGCGAGTTTCCCACTCATGATATTTTGGCGGAAGAAGGTTCGGGCAAAAGAAAAGATTCTGATTATAAATGGATTATTGATCCCCTGGATGGCACCACGAATTACGCCCATGCTTATCCCCTGTTTTGTACTTCCATTGCCCTCGAACACAAAGGCGAGATTATTGTCGGTGTTGTTTATGAACCCAATCTCAGAGAACTTTTCATCGCCGAAAAAGGGGGCGGAGCCACTTTAAACCATCAGCCCCTGAAAGTTTCTCCCATTGCAGATTTAAGACGCGCCCTTCTGGCGACAGGCTTTGCCTACAATGTGGGAGAAGTCTCCGACAATAATCTCAACCACTTTGAAAATTTTATTCTCAATGCCCAGGCCGTAAGACGAGATGGCGTAGCCGCTGTGGATCTTTGTTACACGGCTGCCGGAAGATTTGATGGTTTCTGGGAAATCAATCTTTTCCCCTGGGATGTCGCCGCAGGTTATCTCATTCTCGAGGAAGCGGGAGGAAAAATCACTGATTTTAAAGGAAGACCTTTCAATGTTTACTCCAAAGAAATCACGGCTTCCAACAGCAAAATTCATTCGGCCATGATTCAAATTCTTCAAATGAAGTCTTTATGACTCCCACTGCACTTGATCAATTGATTCGACCTTTGAGAATTGAAAAAGCCTTTGAGTGTATCGCTGCTCAAAAATATGAAGACGCTGAAAAAGAACTCTCACAAGGCCTGGAAGAAGCCCTTCAAAAAAAAGATCCTGTGATGCAGGTTCTTTTTTATTCTGCCTTGGGAGTTCTTTACAAACTCAAAAAAGATCCCAAAACCAGTTGGCGTTTTTACGAAAAGGCCGAAAAAATATTGCCGGATCATCCTGCCCTCAAACTGATTTCAGTACGCTTACTGATTGAAGTGTTCGGCCAATACGACACGGCAATTCAAAAAATTAAAAAGATTTTAAAAAATATTGGTGAGGACCCTCCTCTGCGACACCAAGCCCACAGCATTTTGGGGCTTGCTTACCTGAAAAAGAGTGACAAAAAAAAGGCGCTGGAATTTTTAAATGAAGCGATGTCAAATAATTTTAAAGGCTTGATTACCGCAAGAAATATCGATTTGAAACTTTTGGAAGCCCTGATGAAAAAAAATGTGGGAAAAGAAGATTGTAAAACCTATTTGGAAAAAGCACTTGTCTTTGCACAACACAACAGGGAAAGCCGGGAGGCACATCTTTTCAGCGAACTCTTAAAACATTTTCCTTCTTAAAAAACCAGAACTCATTTCGTTCTAATCCTCATCAAATAAATCTTTTTTTGTTTTGATCAGTCTCACCACATAAGACTCGACAATACGCTTATCATTAAAAGTGACAATCATGCTCACAGGTCTGCTGTTATGCCGCACTTTTTTACCCGCGTGAGCCATCTGAATAAGAGTCGCATTGGGATCTTCTTCATTTTTATAAGACCACATCCATCGATACACCCAAGTCTCTTTATCTTCGGCGGTACGCAGCATGACATTGGGGGCCGAAAAAAGTTTCAAAATATCCATTTGAGTGCTCGCCCCTTCTTTAATGCTGTCTAAAATACGGGGGAGCGGAACGTTGGGATCCCATTTGACAATCTTGACATGGGGGTCTTCCTGGGAAACTTCTTTTTCAGGATAAGCCGGGGTCACGATCTCTACAATATTTTTACCGGAATTCAACCGCGCCCGCGTCGTGTTGTCTTGCACATAACGATTTTGATTTTCCTGGGCTTGTAAAATTGAAACGCTGCCGAAGCTCAGAATAAAAAAAGAAAAAAGAAAAAAGAATTTTATTTTCATAAGTTTTTAAGATTTAAGAAAAAGAAGGTAACAAAAGGGGGAGAGAAGTGTCAAAGAGTTTTTATATTATATCTCCATATGGAGGTTTCCATAACCCTCCACGCCCCATTCTTGTTCGAATTTTCAGGAGAGCTACCTCTATCGCATCTTGAACAACAGGAGAAGATTCCTGTCTCCTCCTATAAACAAGTCTGCTTTCTATATCTGCCAAACCTGTAGGGCTTTTTATTCTGGCGAGCATTTGCACGGCTTCCAGGCGAACGGCAGCATTTCTATGCTCGGCTAATTCGAAAAGAGCATCCTTCACTTCTTCAGAATATTTCTTCCGATCAATCAAAAGACCCACAGACAGGCGACGTACATCCACATTTCTACTGGCAAGGTTTGCTCGCAAAACAGAAGAAGCTTTTTCTCCCATGGCACCTAAAGTGCGCCTTGCAACGTCGCGATGTTGAGGCATGGGATGCCCGAGAAGAGCTGAAAGTTGGCTTGTTCCTTCATCCCCCATTTTTTGAAGAGTTGTGCCCACAGCCGCTTGAACACGCGCATCTGGATATTCCAGACAATCTACAATTTCTTGGCGAAGAGGGAGGGCTGCCACGCCCAGATGCTCGCAAATCTTCAAGGCGAAACAAATTCCCCAAAACCCGGATCCTATAAGAGGTCGTTTAGATTTTTGAAAAAGGTCTTTCACCCCCTCAATCACTTGCCCATTTTTCCGATGAAGTTCCCTATTGGCCAAAGCCCTTGCAAAGCTTGCTTTGAGTTGAAAGTCCAACTCTATATGCCCCGCCTCCAACATTCGCCTCATGGCCACACTTCCCATTTGGCTTAAGGCATATTCGAAGTGAGAGAGCTCTGAAGGCTTTGCCATCTCTACGCTTCGTACTAAAAGATGAAGCGCAGGATTCGCAGCGCTTAGTTCCCCCTCACATTCATGCAAAATATCGCCCAGAGCTTGAGCGGTGGTGACAAGACGAGACATTTCTATGCTTAGACTCTGTGTATAAAAACACTTTGTAAAATATTCTACAATGCTTGGAATCGCAGATTCTGCGTCCCTTCCAAAAGATCCCAGGGCCCTTAAAGCAGACCTTTGCACCACTGGATCAGGATCACTTTTAATCCTTTCCACCAAGTCATCCAAAGCGGGTAAAGCTTTTCTTTTCATAGAGGCTAAAAGAGAGGCTGCCGTTCTACGACCCTCCAGATTTTCTAAATTTCTCAAGCGTGCCCGCAAAGCCGGAAGAGCAAGGGCCTTTATTTGATGTGCTTTTACGGCTGATTCCCCACCCCGCAGGATATGGATTAAATAAGCTTCTGATTCTGCGAGAATCGCCTGCCGCGGTGAAGGCCCTCCGCCACCGCCTCCACTGACTGTGGGATCTGAAGAGTCGATGATTCTCAAACTAAGTCCGGCAAGGCCTGCGGGATGAAGAGGGCCTGTGAGTTTTTCTGCGCTATCTTGGAGGGAACCTAAAACTCTTTTTCCCAGATTTTGTAGGGGCAAATAATTATTTTTCCCTACATTCATATTTCTGGATCGAAGACTCATTCTTTGTTCCACTGAACTGACAACTCCTCTCGTGAGAGTCGTAAACATCCCCGATCCAAAATAACATCGAAGTCCCTGGATCATCGAATGCAGAAATGCCCCGTTTGCGGCGCCATTACCGGATTTCTTTTCGCACAGCATCCCCCGACCGGCTGAGGCCAAACCTTGCATCAGTTGAATGACAACAAAGCTTTGTCCCGCTCCCAAAAGACCCATCCCCCGCACACTGCTCTGATCCATCATTTTCGCCCAAAAACCTTCTTCCTCTCCTTCATTTCCAAAAGCCTGGTTGAGAATCCCCGTCAGGCCGGTGTCTGCCATAGCTCCGGCGGCAAACGTAAAAGCATTCGCCAAAAAGGGAACCGCACAAAGAGCAGGCGTAGCGCCCAAAAGAACCCGGGCCGCCAGTCTTCCACCTTCAAAAAATCCTCCCCCGGCACTCATCGTGAGAAGACTTTTCCAATTGGAAAGTTCCTGCGCAGCGGCGTTGAGAGTAAGCGCAAGTTCATCCTGATTTCGGGTGTAGGAATTCGTATCCCCGAAAGAAGTGGTGTTGAAATAAGAAGTGAGAGAAGTGATGGGCATAAAATTTTAAACCTCCCTCAAATACGTTTTTCTTAAAGCCTTTTCAATCGCTTCTTGAACCCCGTGATCCTTCTCATCCTCCCCGCGAAGAGTCAGGGCCGCCAAAATATCTTCCCGACGGGTTTGCATGGCGCCCATGGCTTTGGCCGATTCGATGCGAGTTTGGGGGTCGGGATCGCTTAGTAAAACCAGAAGAGGAGGATAGGCCTCAGGATTATAAATACTCCTTCGACTCAATAGTCGTGCAGACAAGCGACTGATATCCGGATTGGAATGAGAAAGGCCAGCGATTAAAGCAGGATGTGCGTCATACCCCAACTTTTCTAAAACCTCTTCTGCCGCATTTCGGTAAACAGCAAGAGGATGTCCCAGAAGACTTGTCAATCTTGGGACAGCTTCTTTTCCGGCAACCGCCAATACTTTGATGGCCTGGGTTTGCACAAGAGGGTCTCTATCTTCTACACATTTTAATACTTCTTCAAAGAGCAGATAAGCTCTGGTGTCTAGCCGTTCACAAGCCAGAAGAGCAAAAAAACGAACTCTGGGATCTGCTTCTTGCAAACAATGACTCAAAGTTCTGGTCACTTTTCTCTCTTTTTCATAAAACTGCATCCTGCCCAAAGCGTCTGCATATCGGCGACGAGTTTCAGGATTTGTTTCTTGATATCCCCGCAAAAGATGAATCATGGCGGGCTCACCGATATGAACCAGGGCCCATTCTGCAGAAGCACTCTGGAAAGAGTCCGCTTCCCGTAATAATCTTATTAAATCGGGAATCGCAGCACATGCAAGGATGACTCTTTCTTCACAAGCATACAAAATATTTCCCAAAGAATGAGCCGCTATCGCCCGATTTTCTGGGCGTTTTAAAAATCCCATAATTTTTGGGATGGCAGGCTTGCCCGCACTGCCCAAAGAGCCCACGGCCAGCAAAGCCGTAGATTGAACTTTTTGATGAGGATCATCCAATAATCTTATCAAATCCCCCGCAGCATCCTCTTTCTCATTCATATACAACAAAACTTTGGCCGCCTCTGCACGAGTTTTTGGATCTTGGTTTCCCAAACGCGCTCGCAAGGCAGGCAAGGCTCTTCCCTCAATTGTTTGCAGGGTGGGAATATGATCTGCTGCAATGGCTTGCGCAAATCGGGCCAAATAAGCTTCTGATTTTCTCAAGTTTTCACTGACAGCAGTTTCTTCTACTTCGGTTCTCAAAGGGGGAGCTAAACTACGTCTGCCTGTGCTTTCAGGTTGTTGAATTCTACTGATAAGAAAATCTTCCGAATCTCCTTCTAATCTTAAGTGGGGTTGTAAAGCCCTAATTTTATCATAGTAATTCCAAAAAGAAGCTTGAAGAGATCCACTTTCTATCTGAGAGATATGAGTTTGACCTCTGATCCCACTTATTTCTCCCAATTTGCTCTGAGTCAAACCTTTAGCCTCTCTTCTGGATCGGATAAAAGCTCCCAATTTTTTTCGATCTAATTTTGGAAGCGGAGCTGCTCCGCCACCACCTCCACTGACCGTGGGATCTGAAGAGTCTATGGTGCTCAAACTAAGTCCGGCAAGACCTGCGGGATGAAGAGGGCGTGTGAGTTTTTCTGCGCTATCTTGGAGGGAACCTAAAACTCTTTTTCCAAAATTTTGTAGGGGCGTATTGCAATACGCCCCTACATTCATATTTCTGGATCGAAGACTCATTCTTTGTTCCACTGAACTGACAACTCCTCTCGTGAGAGTCGTAAACATCCCCGATCCAAAATAACATCGAAGTCCCTGGATCATCGAATGCAGAAATGCCCCGTTTGCGGCGCCATTACCGGATTTCTTTTCGCACAGCATCCCCCGACCGGCTGAGGCCAAACCTTGCATCAGTTGAATGACAACAAAGCTTTGTCCCGCTCCCAAAAGACCCATCCCCCGCACACTGCTCTGATCCATCATTTTCGCCCAAAAACCTTCTTCCTCTCCTTCATTTCCAAAAGCCTGGTTGAGAATCCCCGTCAGGCCGGTGTCTGCCATAGCTCCGGCGGCAAACGTAAAAGCATTCGCCAAAAAGGGAACCGCACAAAGAGCAGGCGTAGCGCCCAAAAGAACCCGGGCCGCCAGTCTTCCACCTTCAAAAAATCCTCCCCCGGCACTCATCGTGAGAAGACTTTTCCAATTGGAAAGTTCCTGCGCAGCGGCGTTGAGAGTAAGCGCAAGTTCATCCTGATTTCGGGTGTAGGAATTCGTATCCCCGAAAGAAGTGGTGTTGAAATAAGAAGTGAGAGAAGTGACTGAAGACATAAGCTGGATGTTGCTTCGGTAGGTGTTACTTTTAGTTGCTAAAAAATTTTACAAAATTCTTTATTTTTATTTTAAGACGTACCCGAGATGTTTACATATCCTATACTTTCCCATCTCGACACACGACAAAATTATGGAGAAGACAGATGGAACCGAAGACACAATTCGAATTATCTCGGCCAGAAAGGCAACAAAATATGAATGCAAAAATTACGAAAAAGAAATCGCGCACTCCCTTAAAGAAATTAAGGGCCATGAAAGATAAAGAAATCGATTTTTCTGATATCCCTCCTCTTGATGCTCATTTTTTCAAAAATGTAAAGCTCCGTTTGCCCCACACGAAACTAATCGTGACGATGAGACTCGACCCAGATATCTTGGATTGGTTTAAGGAAAAAGGGAAAGGCTATCAAACCCGAATGAACGCGGTATTACGGATGTATATTGAAGCCCAGAGTCATTAGTCCAACTCCGTCTCACCCATCAAGAATTGATCGATCCCTCTCGCACATTTTCTACCCTCCGCAATCGCCCACACAATCAGGGAAGCGCCGCGATGGCTATCGCCCGCGGCAAATACTTTGGGGACGGAGGTCATATAATTTTCATCGATTTGAATATTTCCGCGGGCGTCGAGTTTGATTTGGGCTTGCTCCAATAATCCTTTTTTCTCGGGCCCCACAAAACCCATCGCGAGTAAAACCAAATCGGCTTCTATTTCAAATTCGGAACCGGGGATTTCTTTGGGTTGCAGCGCCCCTTCTGGAGATTTTACCCATTCCAATTTTACGGCGTGCAATTTTTTCAAGACCCCATTTTCTCCAGAAAGTTTTTTAGTCAGAATGGAGTAGTCGCGAATGTCGTGACGATATTTTTCTTCGGCTTCGTGATGGGCCGGAGAAGTTCTGAAAATGAAAGGCCACTGGGGCCAGGGATTATTGACATTTCTCTCTTCGGGGGGGCGGGATAAAAGTTCTAACTGATGGATTGCAGAGGCCCCTTGGCGAATGGCTGTACCTAAACAATCTGCGCCGGTATCACCGCCACCTAAAATAACAACTTTTTTATTTTTTGCGCTGAGCTGATTTTCAATTTTATCGCCGGCGATGGTTTTATTTTGCTGCGTCAAATATTCCATGGCGAGATACACGCCTTTTAATTCTCGCCCGGGGACTTGCAAGTCTCTCGCTTGGGTTGCGCCCTGACAAAGGGCAATCGCGTCAAAATCTTTTTGGAGTTGGTCGAAAGAAACGTTTTTTCCTACTGCAGCATTGGTTTTAAAAACAACACCCTCTGCACTCATCTGCTCCATTCTTTTATCAATTCTCTCTTTCACCATTTTAAAATCAGGAATTCCATAACGCAGGAGTCCCCCAATACGATCATCGCGCTCAAACACCACGACCTCGTGGCCCACACGCGCCAACTGCTGAGCACAAGCAAGTCCCGCGGGGCCTGAACCAATCACGGCCACTTTTTTACCCGTTAAAGTTTTCGGCGGCTCGGGCACAATCCAACCTTCTTTGAAGGCATGGTCGATAATATTAAATTCAATATATTTGATGGTGACGGGTTTTTCGTTAATTCCTAAAACACAGGCGCCTTCACAAGGAGCGGGGCAAAGAAGACCGGTAAATTCCGGGAAATTATTGGTGGCATGAAGTCGATCAATTGATTCTCTCCAGCGATTTTTATAGATAAGATCATTCCACTCCGGAATCAAATTCCCCAAGGGGCAACCCTGATTACAAAAAGGAACGCCGCAATCCATACAGCGTGCTGCCTGCTTTTGCAGACGATCGACCGGAAATTCTTTGTAGATTTCTTTGTAGTCGTGAAGACGTTCTTCGATCGCTCGTTCGGGGTAGCCCTCCCGGGAATATTCCATAAAACCTGTGATTTTACCCATAAAGCGCCGCCTCCAGAGACAAACCTTTTTCTTTCATTTTCTTTTTCACTTCGCTTAAGACTTTTTTGTAATCTTTGGGCATCACCTTTACAAAATGGATGAGTTCTTGTTCAAAATTTTTGAGAATTTTTTGGGCTGGCGTGCTGCCCGTGTATTTTGCGTGGTTTTCGATCAGTCGACGCAGCAGGATAATGTCTTCATCTTCGATGAGCGATTCCAACTCAACCATGTCAGGGTTGCAGTTTTTCCTGAATTCCTGGGCGGGGTCATAAACAAAAGCCACTCCACCACTCATGCCTGCCGCAAAATTTCTTCCGGTTTTTCCCAAAATGACCACCACTCCGCCGGTCATGTATTCACAACCGTGATCTCCCACTCCTTCCACCACGGTATGCGCTCCGCTGTTTCGCACACAAAATCGTTCACCCGCCAAGCCTCTAAAATAGGCCTCTCCACTGGTGGCACCGTAAAGCACGACATTTCCAATCAAAATATTTTGTTCGGGAATGAACACCGATTTTTTGGGAGGATAGACCATGATTTTCCCCCCCGAAAGTCCCTTGCCCACATAGTCGTTGGCATCTCCTTCCAAACGTAAGGTGATTCCCTTGGGAACAAAAGCTCCAAAACTTTGGCCGGCAGATCCCTGAAATTGAATTTGGATGGTATCTTCGGAAAGTCCTTTAAATCCGTACTCTCGGGTCAGTTTACTGCCGAGCATCGTTCCCACGGTTCGATTACGATTGGAAATGGGCATGGTTATTTTAACGGGCTTTCCGGTTTCTAGCGCGGGCCTCGCTTGCCGAATAAGTTCATGATCGAGGGCATTATCCAAACCATGATCTTGCTCCAAAATCTGACGAGTCGCGACGCCAGGGCCAACGGGCGGGCGATAGAAGATGTTCGAAAAATCCAGACCTTTTGATTTCCAATGGGCCAAGGCATGATTCATATCGAGCAAATCCGAACGGCCAATCATGTCTTCCACTCTTCTAAACCCAAGTTCCGCCATGAGTTCGCGCAGTTCTTCGGCCACAAAAAAGAAATAGTTGATCACACTCTCCGGAGTTCCCGTGAATTTTTTGCGCAACTCGGGATCTTGCGTGGCCACGCCCACCGGGCAGGTGTTGAGATGACAGACTCGCATCATGATACAACCCATCACCACGAGAGGCGCGGTGGAAAAACCAAATTCTTCAGCGCCGAGCATTGCTCCAATCGCCACATCCCGACCCGTCTTCATTTGCCCATCGGCTTCGACTGTAATGCGATCTCTCAGGCGATTCATCACCAAAACTTGTTGGGTTTCGGCAAGGCCCAATTCCCAAGGGATTCCCGCGTGCTTGATGCTGGTTTGGGGAGAAGCTCCCGTACCGCCATCGTAACCCGAGATGAGCACCAAATCGGCATGTGCTTTGGCAACCCCTGCGGCAACCGTTCCCACGCCTACTTCTGCCACAAGCTTCACACTCACTCGCGCCTGGGGATTTGAATTTTTAAGATCGAAGATGAGCTGGGCCAAATCTTCGATGGAGTAAATATCATGATGAGGCGGAGGAGAAATAAGCCCCACGCCCGGAGTAGAAAATCGTACTTTCGCAATCCAGGGATAAACCTTATGCCCCGGCAGTTGCCCGCCTTCTCCCGGCTTTGCACCCTGGGCCACCTTGATTTGCAATTCTTCGGCGTTCACCAAATATTCGCTCGTCACACCAAAACGACCCGAGGCCACTTGTTTGATTTTACTATTTTTAGAATCTCCATTGGCTTCGGGAATGTAGCGGTTGGGGTCTTCTCCACCCTCACCGGTATTGGATTTCCCGCCGATGCGATTCATGGCCACCGCCAGGGTTTCGTGGGCTTCTTTGCTGATCGATCCATAAGACATGGCGCCGGTTTTAAACCGTTTCACGATTTCTTTGGCGGGTTCGACTTCTTCCAGGGGAATCGGTTTTTTCTTTTTAAATTTAAAAAGCCCCCGCAGAGTGCACAAATGCTTACTCTGCTCATTGACCTCTCGGGCATAGACTTTGTAATCCGCATACGAATTAATTTTGGTGGAATATTGCAACTTGGCAATCGTGTCCGGATTAAAAAGATGATACTCGCCTTCGCGCCTCCACTGATAATTGCCGCCCGAATCTAAAGACAAGGTTTTAGAACTGCGATGAGGAAAAGCTTTTTGATGACGCAGCAAAATTTCCTGATAAATTTCTTTCAGGCCAATTCCATGAATTCTCGAAGAGGTATGCGTGAAGTAGCGATCGATGAGTTCCTTGTTTAAACCAATAGCCTCAAAAATCTGGGCCCCACGATAGCTTTGAATCGTCGAAATACCCATCTTCGACATGACCTTCACAATACCTTTGCGCACAGCCTTGATATATTTTCCGACCGCAAGAGGATGATCCATCTTTTCTAAATTTCCTTCGCGAATCAAATCATCCAAAGTTTCAAAGGCGAGGTAAGGATTAATCGCACCCGCGCCGTAACCAATGAGCAAGGCATAATGATGCACTTCCCGCGGCTCGCCCGATTCAATCACGAGACCCACCTGGGTGCGTGTGCCTTCGCGAACCAAATGATGATGCAGACCTGCTGTCGCGAGCAAACTGGGGATGGGCGCTTGTTTCTCGTCTACTCCCCGATCCGAAAGAATCAGAAGATGACATCCGTCTCGAACCGCCTGACTTGCCTGCTTGAAAAGATTTTCCAAAGCTTGCGTCAAACCTTTTTCACCTTCTTCCAAATTAAAAAGCATGGGAAGCACGCAAGACTTAAATCCCTGATGCGAATTTGAACTTAAATGTTTTAATTTTGCGACTTCATCATTATCAAGGATGGGATTTTTGAGATGAATTTGATGACAACTTTCTGCCTGGGGATCCAAAAGATTTCGTTCAGGGCCAATCGTGGTATCCACCGAAGTCACAAGCTCTTCGCGAATCGCATCCAGGGGAGGATTGGTGACCTGCGCAAACAGTTGCTGAAAGTAATTAAACAAATTCTGGGAACGACTGGAAAGCACCGCCAACGGCGTATCCGTCCCCATCGAGCCAATGGCTTCTTCTCCCAGTTTTGCCATGGGGGACATGAGCACATTAATATCTTCTAAGGTATAGCCAAAAAGGGTTTGTCGTTTGGTGACGCTTGCATGATCGGGTTCTGGTAAGTGAGGGGAAACCGGAAGATCTTCCAAGTTCACCAAATTTTTCTGAAGCCACTGCCCGTAAGGTTTTTCCTTACAAAGTTTACTTTTAATTTCTGCGTCTTCAATAATACGACCTTCGAGGGTATCTACTAAAAACATTTTCCCCGGCTGCAGGCGCCCTTTGAGTAAGACCTTCTCCGGAGGAATATCGAGCACGCCTACTTCGGAGGCCATGATCACCAAATCATCTTTTGTCACGTAATAACGCGAAGGTCGTAGGCCATTTCGATCCAAAATCGCGCCCATCACACGGCCATCGGTAAACGCAATAGAAGCGGGGCCATCCCAGGGTTCCATCAAACAGGCGTGATAGCGATAAAAATCTTTTTTCTCCTGATTCATGGTTTCATGACCACTCCAGGCCTCGGGAATCATCATCATGATGGCGTGAGGGAGAGAACGTCCGGCCATCACCAGCATTTCCAAGGCATTATCAAAAATGGCGGAGTCCGAGCCTAAATCGCGGGTAATAGGCAATACTTTTTTGATTTCATCCCCAAAAAGAGGTGATTCAAAAAGCGCCTCGCGAGCGCGCATCCAATTAATGTTTCCACGCAGGGTATTAATTTCGCCATTGTGGGCGATGAAATGAAAAGGATGAGAAAGTTCCCAGTTGGGAAAAGTATTGGTGCTGAAACGCGAGTGCACCAAGGCCAAGGCAGAAATCATCGTGGGATCACTCAAGTCCGGGAAAAATTCCGACAACTGCCTCGAAATCAACATTCCTTTATAAATAAGCGTTCTGGCAGAAAGGGAAGGAATGTAGAACTGCTCCCAATCTTTCATGCCGGAGCTTCGAATCTCGTTTTCAAAAACTTTTCGAATGATAAACAAACGTCTTTCAAAAGCTTCGTCTTGAGGCCCCGGCAGACCTGGACCTTTTGCCCCAAGGCCCACAGCGAACTGGCGAATGACAGGCATCGCCGTCTGGGCGGTTTTACCCAGCATCGAGTCATCAAAAGGCACTTCGCGCCAACCTAAAAACTTTTGACCTTCACGGGCCACGATATTTTCTAAAAGTTGTTCCGCTTTTTTTCGTTCGGTGGAATTTTGAGAAAGAAAAACAGTGCCAATGCCATATTCACCCGGCAAGGGGAGTGGAATCCCTAATTTCTGAAACTCTTTGGATAAAAACTCATGGGGAACCTGGATGAGAATTCCCGCTCCATCCCCCGTATTTGTTTCACAACCACAGGCCCCACGATGCTCGAGATTGTCCAAAGCCTGAATCGCTTTTTGAATAATGTCGTGAGACTTCTTCCCCTTCATGTGCACGACAAAGCCCACACCACAGGCGTCGTGTTCGCGTTGGGGGTCGTAGAGACCTTTTTGTTGGACGAGTTTCTTAAGTTCCATAGAGAACTCGCGACCATAGCCTTGGTTTTAGGGGGAGTTCAAGAGGATTTTGAAGGGGGTGTATTCTAAAAGAGCGCTTAATGGATAATGCTATTTCCCCAAAGGGCCTGCAAAAAATCCCTCCAAGGTAGAACATGAATTTTGTACCCATCAGGAGTGGTGATAAGGCGGGGTCGGGTTTCCAGGCATACGACGAATGCTTTTTTTGCCGGTGTTTGACCAAGCAAAGTCTGCAAACCCTTCAAATCCGAAAGTTTGATGTTATTGGAAATTTTGGTTTCGATATAAACTTCATCCTCATTGAGGACAAAATCGACTTCATGTCCTGCCGTGGTACGCCAGAAATGCATTTCAAAATTTTTCTCCGCATAAGCTCGGTAAGTTTGCAGTTCATGAAAAATATAACCTTCAAAACTGATACCGGCCTGGGGTCCTTTCAATTGTTGGAGTTTTGTTTTGCTAAGAAAGTTGGCAATGCCGGGATCAAAAAAATAAAATTTGGATGTGGCCGAGATAGTTTTACGGTCTTTCTTTCTGTGAAGGGGTTGAAGAAAAGAGGCAATGTAGGTATCCTTCAGAATTTCAAAATATTCCTTTACTGTTTTTGCATCAACACCGCTATCGCTGGCGATGTTTTTATATTCAACTAATTGACCATGAGAAAAAGAGGCTGCCTCCAAAAATTTGGCAAAGGCAGCCAGGTTTCGACTAAGTCCCTCCGCCTTGATTTCTTCGGTCAGATAATCGGTGACGTAAGCATTGAGAGCGCGGTCTGGATAATCCGTACTATAGTGAGCCGGCAAAAGTCCTTGGCTCAGTGCACGTAGCAAATCCATTTCAGGGATTTCAGAAAAACTGAGCGGATGCATTTCATAACGCCAAGCCCGGCCACCCAATAAATTTGCTTTCTCCCGTTTTAATTTTCGGGCGCTCGATCCACATAAAATAAAGCTTATTTTTTTATTCTCGATGAGCCAGTGGACTTCATCGAGCAGAAGGGGGATTTTTTGAACCTCGTCCAGGATCACCGGGTACTGTAGCAACGAAGTAGATTTTTCGAGCAACTCTTCCCGCAAGCGATGAGGCTCCTTCAAAAAGGCAAGATACAAATCGGATTGAAGGAAATCATAGTAGAGCGAATGAGGGAAATGCGATTTTAAAAAAGTCGATTTTCCTGTCTGCCGGGCTCCCCATAAAAAGGCAGATTGTTTTTTCGGGAGCTGCAGATGGAGTTTGCGTTGGAACATAATGGATTTTAATGGAGTTTACTCCTTTATAATCTGATTTTAATGGAGACATGTCAATTAAAAACTATTCGTTCTTCGGAGTATCCAGAGAGATGGGTTTTTGATTCGTGCATGCTGAGATAATAAATCATGGCGAATATTTGAACTAGATTTTGTTAAATGTTTTTTGATTATTCTTTCAATTGCTTCGCAATCGCCACCGCCGCTCGAAAATTGGTGGTAAAGGCAGCGGGAACAGAGCGCTGCCAAAAATAATCACCGGCAATAAAAAGACCGGGGATGGGAATACGCTTTCCCTGAGCATCTGTTTGATAGGCTTGGCCGGTTTGGGGATCGCAATCGGGTTTTCCCCCTTCTAAAAATTGCACGCCGACTTTTTCCATCATGTCTTTATCAATCTGCCAACCGACGGCGGGAGCAACAAAATCCACAATCACAGAGGCGGGCTGTTCGCCTTCTTTAAAAAGAATTTTCCAGCGTTTTTTATTTTCTTCCCCCCTCTTTACAAAGGAGGGGGTCAGGGGGAGGTCTTCCTCAATCCCCACCGTATTGGTATTCCAAAGAATCGTAAGTTTTCCTTCACTCTCCCATTGCATCAACTGATCATTATTATGAGCGTGTAAGCTGCCCGGCACATTGAAAGGTTTTTTATAATAAGAGAGGTAGACGGTATTTTTCTTTTTTTCGGTTCCATGGGCTATGAGGCTTTTCACATTATCAAATGCGGTGTTCCCTCCTCCAATCACCAGCACTGTGGAGTTTTGAATGTCATCGACTGCAACACCGCGCACAATTTTCTCTTGAAGCTCCTGGGGAATATTCCCTTCTTCCCATTTCAGAAGTTTTGGTTTTCCGTAGCGACCCGCGGTCATGAGGATATTGCGAGCTTTGTAAGTTCCTTGGGGAGTTTCTAAAATCCAAAATTGCTCACCCTCCCCCCGATACAATTTCAACACCGGTTCACGCGTACGAATATTCAAATGAAAATAATCCACAAAAGTATTCATGCGATTTAAAAAAACAGCTCGCGTCGTATCTTGCATCCCTACCAAACCTTCAATGGGATCGGGCGGACCGCTATAAAAAGTATCGGCTTCTTTTTCTCGAGACCAAATATCACGCACAGTGGAGTTGATCTCGGATCGTTCAAAGATGGCATAACGAAAAATACCCAAACCGGAAAGAGCCACTCCCGCTGAAATACCACCGGGGCCGGCGCCAATAATGGCCACATCCAAAGGCAAAGTGTCACCCTCCCCCTGACCCCCTCCCCTCAAGGGAGGGGGGAGATTTGAGGATAAAAAATTTGAATCACCCTCCCCCCTCGAGGGGGAGGGCCGGGGAGAGGGGGTCATCGGGGCTTGCGAAAGCCGACCTTGCTCATCAAATTCGATAAGAATATTTTTCTTTGCATCCAAAATTTTTATATTTTTAAACCGATCAATATTCGGCATGCGAAAATAGCAATGCCCCTTGGGTTCTGGCAGATGAAGAGCTTTTTTCAAAAGCTGTTCTACATTTAATGAAGCTGTAGAATCCAAAACAAGATTCAAATTTTCGTTTTGCTTTTCAAGTTCGGCAAGCACTTCTGCTTCGGTTTTAAGTCCTGCAACTTCTTTGGACCTGAATTTCTGCGGAAGAATTAAACGAACAAAACCCAAGCCATTTTTAGATTGGCTTAAAAAAGAAACGAGCGCTTGAGAGAGTTGTTCAAAAGCTTTCTTTTTGGGCAAAAGATATTGATCTAATAACTCAAGCGTCACTTCTTTTTCAGATCGCCCTGTGGTTTGACTAATCGTTTCTGCCTCTTCTCGAAGTTTAATGAGATCAATCCCTAAAACAATCGCCACCACATGACGCAATTCTTGCTGGGCCCAAAAGAGTTCTTCTTCGGCTTTATGAAAAAAACCATTTTTGCGTTGGGAATGAGAAAGATTTAAATGACGAACGGTATTAAATTCACGAAAAGGTTTTTCTAAAACCCAACGTGTCGGAGATTCCAAAAGATAATTGGTCAGTACCCTCACTGCTTTATCTTCAGAGCTTAAAGCGGGCCATTTTTTGGCGTCGCCGCGGTCAAGCTGAATGCCTTTGAGAAGTTGTGCCAGGGCTTGATCGTAAATTTTTTCTGATTCACCCTCCCCCTCACCCCCTCCCCTCGAGGGAGGGGGGACGGGGGAGGGGGGAATAAGTTTGGCAATTTCCAACTCTAAAAGCCGAAGAGAAACTTGCTCGGCAGGTTCTATTTTTGTGGATCCTAAAGCCGGAGGGATTTTTGTTAAAATTTGGAGCAAATTTCTCAGGACTTCTTCCCGCTGCTGAAGAACTCCATCCTCATCATTTAATAACTCCACCCGATCCATTAAAAGAGCTGTTATCCACTGCTTAAAATCCATGGGAGATGCTTTTGAATTTATTTTCATAGAATTCGTTATTGTAGTTTATTTCAAACCTCTGGCCAAGGAAATCCCTGAAAGACTGATTTAGATCATAGTGCCCAAAGTCCTTATGTTTTATCTCTTAAAGAAAAGGAATACATCATGGATTACTTTTTTATACTTCTTTTTATCCTTCTCACTACTCTGCTTTTTTTCGGAGGCCTACTCGCTTCACGCTTGCTGGCCCCCCATCACCCGACTGAACTCAAAAACTCTCCCTACGAATGCGGGGAACAAAGCATAGGTTCTGCCTGGATTCAATTTAATGTGGGATATTATTTGTTCGCCCTGCTTTTTCTTGTTTTTGAAGTGGAGGCCGCCTTTTTATACCCTTGGGCAGTTATATTCCGGGAAGCCGGCCGGCTGGGCCTTCTGGAGGTGGGAGGTTTTATTTTGGTACTGATGGCAGGTCTTGCCTACGCCTGGCGAAAAGGAGCTCTCGAATGGGTTTAACGCGAGAGCCTCTCATCCACAAATTCCCATTCTATCTCGAACCCATCCCCGGCGGTTCTCTGGTGCTGGCCAGCTTGGATAAAATGATCAACTGGGCACGCGCCAACAGTTTGTGGCCTCTCACTTTTGGAACCAGTTGTTGTGCAATCGAGGTGATGATGGCGGCAGGGGCCTCGCATCATGATCTGGCGAGATTTGGCGCCGAAGTCACCCGCCCTTCTCCGCGACAAGCCGACTTACTCGTTATCGCCGGAACCATTGTAAAACGCATGGCTCCCCGTCTGCGCACTTTATATGAACAAATGGCTGAGCCGCGCTATGTCATCGCCACCGGTTCTTGTGCCATTTCAGGCGGACCTTTTATTTATCATTCTTACACCACGATTCGGGGAGCCGATGAGATTATCCCGGTCGATGTTTATGTGCCGGGCTGCCCGCCAAGACCCGAGGAATTTTTCTATGGGCTTTTAACACTTCAGAAAATGATTAAAGAAGGCGAAACCATTCGAAAACCAGGAGTCCGCAGAAGGCCTGTTTTGGCGGCCTTGCCGCCAGGAATCACTTTGAGTCAGATCCAAAAAGAATTTCAAAAACTCTTAGAAGAGAAGGCTTGCGTCAACATGCAAGAAGCCCAGGAAAAGGGGAAAATTTTTGGAAGGAAAAAAGAATAATGGAAACCCAAACTCTTTTAGAAAAACTGACGGCGCTGGAACCCACGGTCATGCCCCGAGAAAAATCCGATTGTCCTGCAATCACTATTTCTCCGGAACTCTTACTCGGGTTCATGAAAAAACTGAAGGCAGAGCCTTCTTTAGCTTTCAACATTCTCTGCACTCACACAGCGATCGACTGGATTGCGGAAAATCGTTTTGAACTCATCTACCAACTTTATTCGCTTGAGCACGCTCATTCTCTGAGGGTCTCCACATCCGTTCCCAGAGATAATCCTCTGCTATCCTCGATGAGTTCTATTTGGCGCATCGCCCAGTGGCAAGAGCGAGAGGTCTATGATTTGTTTGGCGTGCTCTACCACGGGCACCCTGATTTAAGACGGCTTTTTCTGGAAGACGATTGGAAAGGTTTTCCCTTACGCAAAGATTATCAAGACGATTTTATGTTGGAGAAACCTGAATGGGCTTAGGAATCAGCACCCTTGAAAAACGCATCCATCTTTCGAAGGAGACGGGCAGCCCGCTTTCGACGCAGGAATATTTTGTCAACATGGGGCCCCAGCATCCTTCCACGCATGGCGTGCTCCGCCTGGTCTTGAAACTCGATGGAGAAACCGTGAAGGAAGTCATTCCTGTTTTGGGTTACATTCATCGGGGAATAGAAAAAATTGCGGAGCATCAAACCTATCGTCAATCGGTGCATCTGGGGGATCGCCTCGATTATCTCTCGGCCTTCACTTACAACTGGGCCTTTTCCATGGCCGTGGAAAAAGCAGCGGGCATAGAACTCAACGATCGGATTCAGACCATTCGAACCCTGTTTGCAGAACTTCAACGCATTCAAAGCCACCTCTTGTGGTGGGGAGTTTTTGGGATGGACTTGGGCGCCTTCACGCCTTTTCTCTACGGCTTTCGAGACCGGGAAATGCTGACCGATATTTTCGAAGAAACCGCAGGAGCACGACTCACCATGAACTACATCCAACCTGGCGGCTTGATGTATGATTTACACCCCAACTTTGTGAAGAAGGTCAAAAACTTTCTCAAGTACTTTAAACCCAAACTCAAAGAATATGACGCGCTTCTGAGTGGCAACATTATTTTGCAACAACGGCTTCGCAAGGTGGGAATTCTTCCTGCCGAACAGGCTCTCTCTCTAGGCGCCACAGGCCCAGTTTTGCGAGCCAGCGGAGTTTCTTATGATCTGCGCAAGCAAGAACCTTATGGAGTTTATCCTCAACTTAAATTCGAAGTCCCGATCGGTAAAACAGGAGACTGTTGGGATCGCTACTGGATTCGACTCGAGGAGATTCGTGAATCTCTGCACTTGGTGGAACAACTGATCGACCATATCCCCGAAGGAAAATTCATGCTCATGAAACCCGCCGTGAAGATCAAGATCCCGGAGGGTTCTTATTATACCCGCTTGGAAACTGCACGGGGGGTCTTGGGGGTTTTCATCGTATCGGACGGAAAAGAAGTTCCTTATCGCATGCACTTTCGGACCCCCAACTTTAATAATTTATGGTCGGTCACGGCGATGGCGCCGGGAGGGCGTTTGGCAGACTTGGTCGCCATTCTGTCTTCTCTCGATATCGTTGTGCCCGATATAGATCGGTAAAAAAGATGAAAGTTGAAACCATTGCTGAGCGGGTAAGTGAAGCCTGGCCTCATCATCCCCTGATTGCACTTGGCTATCTCTTGGGATGTTTGGCGGGGAGTGCTCTTTTTTTATCGGTGTTGGGGCTCGTTCTTATCTATGCAGAACGCAAGATTGCGGCTCACTTTCAATGTCGCTTGGGCCCTATGCGCGTGGGATGGCACGGCACTCTGCAGACGATTGCTGACACACTAAAACTCGTTCTTAAAGAAGATATTGTGCCTTCCCAAACCGATCGTTTTTTACACTTGATTGCCCCTTTCTTGTGTCTGCTCGGCACCGTGCTTGCTTTTATGGTTTTGCCCATGGCCCCCTGGTTGCAGATCTCGGATCTCAACATCGGAGTCCTTTATATTACGGCCATCAGCGGGCTGGGCGTTTTGGGAATTCTCTTGGGAGGTTGGAGTTCGAACAACAAGTGGTCACTTCTCGGCGCCATGCGGGCCGGAGCCCAGATTATTTCTTATGAAATCTCGGCCACTCTGGCTTTGCTCGTGGTGGTTCTTTTTTCGGGCAGCCTGCAACTCTCCGAGATTGTGCAGTCCCAAGCCAGCGGATGGTGGATTTGGCGGGCGCATGGGGTGGGCCTTGTGGCTTTTGTCATTTTCCTGATTGCCTCTACGGCAGAAATCAATCGAACTCCCTTTGATATTCCGGAAGGAGAAAGTGAACTCACCGCGGGATTTCACACCGAATATTCCGGAATCCGTTTTGCATTTTTTTTCTTATCCGAATTTATCAGCCTGTTTGTGGTGGCGGGTCTCACCGCCACCTTATTTTTTGGGGGATGGATGCCCTTTCATATCGGCGCGTGGGCAACATTCAATCAGATCATGGATTTTATTCCTCCTCTCTTCTGGTTTTTCAGCAAAACGGCTTTGATCGTTTTCGTGATCATGTGGTTTCGTTGGACTTTCCCACGTTTGCGGGTTGACCAACTGATGAAACTCGAATGGAAGTTTTTGCTTCCTTTAGGCTTTGCGAATCTTTTTGTGGCCTCTGTAGTGATCTTGGAAAATTGGTATTTTTTCCCAAAATAATGAGTGAGCAAATTTACATATGTCATTACGTATAGTCAGTTTTAAAAAAGTTTTTCAGGGAATTTATTCTCTCCTCAAGGGAATGAACGTCACCTTGCATTATTTGCTTCATCCCTCCACGGTTGTCACCCAGCAATATCCCGAAAATCGGGAAACCTTGCAGATGAACGAACGCTACCGCGCTCAGCTTATCATCCAGCATGACGAAAACGATCTTCACAAATGCACGGCCTGTCAGCTTTGCCAGAATGCCTGCCCCAATGCCTCTATCCATGTCATCCCCCGAAAAGGACCTGTAACGGGGAAGCCTGAGCTAGACTACTTTATCTGGCGCATGGACACCTGCACTTTTTGCAATGCCTGCGTGATGGTTTGTCCTTTTTCTGTTTTAAAAATGAACGGAACTTTTGAAACGGCCGTCTTTGATCGCGATCTTTTGACTTATAATCTGACCCATTACGCAGGGCCCACTTCAACAGTGCTGGCCAAGGTGAGTGATCCTGAAGAACGCAAAAAAATGATTGAGCCCCGTAATATTTATTTGGACAAAAAATGACACCCATTCCTCCAATAAACACTTTTTTATTTTATCTCTTTTCCCTGATGGCCGTGGGGCTTGCCCTGGCCATGGTGAGCACCCCCCGCATCTTGCGTGCCGCAGTGTATTTAATGGGGGTCTTGGGAGTCAGCGCCGGATTTTATGTTCTTTTGCAGGCCCCGTTTTTAGCGGGCATCCAGATCTTGGTTTATGTGGGGGGCATTGTGGTGCTTTTGGTTTTTGCGATCATGCTCACTCGCTCCTCGGAACTTTTGGAAGATGCCCCTTCTACTTCTCGTAAAGCCTGGGCCAGCGGAGTAGCAACCCTCTTTTTTGCAACCTCCTTTCTTGTTTTTTTATCCACTGATTTTTTTCCTTCATCTGGACAAACCAGGCCTGTGCAAGAAACTGCCGAATTAGGAAGAAAATTGCTCGATCCAGGAAAGCAAGGTTTTGTGTTGCCCTTCGAAATTTTATCTCTCTTGCTTTTGGCAGCCGTCATCGGAGGCATTGTACTTGCCCGCAAAACCACTGCCCCAGGGCTAGAGCAAGATTCAAAAGAGAAAGGGGAGATCGATGTTCGATAAACTCATTCTCTCTCCTATCCACTTATTTCATTGGCTCACTCTTTCTTCTCTTCTTTTTTCCATCGGAATCTACGGCATACTGAGCCGCAGAAACGCTGTTGGAGTCTTCATGGGAGCGGAGCTCGCCTTAAACTCAGCGGCACTCAATTTTGTAATATTCAATCACTACGGAATCGCTGAAAAAATGGACGGCGAAATTATGGCCTTGTTTATTATTGCCATCGCCGCAGCAGAAATATTGGTGGGAATTGCCCTCTTAGTCGCCTTATTTAAACAAGCCAAGACGGTGGATGTTTTGCAAATGAGTCAGTTGCGAGAGGGTTCTCATACCTTAAAACCCATTCCTGTTTTTTCTCAGTTTGTTCCTCCCCTGTCAAAACCAGATCGCACAATGATTGAACCTCTTTCTAAGGGAGGAGCTTAAGTATGTTCTCCACAGATTTTATTTTAAGACATGCCTGGCTCATCCCGGCTCTTCCTTTATTTTCTTTCCTTTGTGTGGGGCTTTTCATTCGAGTGATTCCTGAAAAACTGGCGGCCGCTGGAGTCACTTTCAATGTTTTTGTGTCAGCCCTACTGGCCTGCGGGCTGGCCTGCGAATACTTTTCACTTCCAGTGCGAGGGGTTTCACTCATTCCCTGGAGTTTTGAATGGCTGACTTATCAGCAAAATTTATCAGTGCAAATGGGTGTGTTGATAGATCCTATTTCCGTTTTACTTTTAGTAGTCGTGACGATCGTCAGCGCTTGTGTGCATCTTTACTCCATCGAATACATGAAAGGAGAAAAGGGTTACCGCCGTTATTTTGCCTTTTTAAATCTTTTTACTTTCAGCATGCTGGGGCTCGTGCTGGCTCCCAATCTGTTGCAGATGTATGTGTTCTGGGAGCTCGTAGGCGTCAGTTCATTTTTACTCATCGGATTTTATTATGATCGGCCTGCCGCCGTCGCTGCCTCAAAAAAGGCTTTCATCGTCACCCGTTTTGCGGATTTGGGATTTTTCATCGGTGTTTTGATTTTGGGATATTATGGTTACCAGTTTTATCAGGAAATCAGTTTAGGGCTGCCGTTCAAGATCCAACCCTTTGATTTTCTCTATCTCAGCCAACCCGCAGTTTTAGAAAAATTTTCAGAACTCCCCATCGCGTTTTTAGGTGTCCCTCTTTTTACCCTGGCCATGATTTTAATTTATATGGGAGCCGCCGGGAAAAGCGCGATGTTTCCTTTACACATTTGGCTACCCGATGCCATGGAAGGACCCACGCCGGTTTCCGCTTTTATTCACGCTGCCACCATGGTCGTTGCAGGGGTTTACCTGGTAGCCCGCATGTTTCCTGTTTTTGCCGCCGCAGATGCCTTGCCTGCAGTGGCCTATGTGGGAGCCTTCACCTGTCTTTTCGCAGCCGTGATTGCTTGTACCCAAGATGACATCAAACGCGTGTTGGCTTTCTCGACCTTAAGCCAGTTGGGTTACATGATGTTTGCTTTGGGGATTGCCACCTTAAAAAATCCCGCCGGATATACCGCTTCGATGTTTCATCTTTTTACCCATGCCTTCTTCAAAGCCCTGCTCTTTTTGGGGGCCGGCGCTGTGATCCACGCCGTACATCGCAATGAGATCTGGAGCATGGGAGGTCTGGCGCGTCGGATGAAAAAAACTCACATCACTTTTCTCATTGCCACGCTTGCTATCTCCGGCATTTGGCCCTTTGCGGGATTTTTCTCCAAAGACGAAATCCTGCTCGCTGCTTTCTCCAGTGAATCTTATGGAATTTTTATCGTGGGACTTTTGGTCGCGGGCCTCACCGCCTTTTATATGTTCCGCATTTACTTTGTCACCTTTTGGGGTTCTCCGCGCAGCGCAGAAGCCAGTCACGCGCATGAACCTTCCTGGAAAATGCTGCTCCCCTTGGGAGTGCTGGCACTCTTTTCCATCGTGGCGGGTTTTGTTCCTGTGGAGCACTACATCACTCTCACTCCCTCTGTCAGTCCTCCCGAAGAAAAAGGAGGGTTCGTACCGCTGATCAGCTCTCTTGTTGCGGTTTCGGGGATTGCCCTTTCCTGGTTTTTTTATACAGGGAATCAAGAACGAGTGAAAAAAATTTCTCACAAACTGGGTTGGCTTTACCTTGCGATCAAACACAAATTTTATTTTGACGAAATTTATCTTGTGATCACACGCCAGGTCATTTTTCGCCGGATCGCCTTTCCCATCGCCTGGTTTGATCGCAATGCGGTGGATGGTGGCGTGAATATGTCGGGCTGGCTGACCCAAAGAGCGAGCGTGGTACTCAGTCGTCTCCAAAGCGGACAAATGCAAACTTACGGAACCTGGTTCGTGGGCGGTGTGTTCGGCATATTTTTAATCATTTGGTGGATTTTAAAATAAAAGAAGGATTTTAAAAAATGGGACTTCTGACTGGACTAATTTTTTTACCACTTCTCACGGCATTGTGCGTGTTACTCACTCCCTCGCGCAAATCGCACTGGATTCGCTGGATTGCCGTCTGTGGCACCGGGCTTCACCTCATTCTCACCGCAATCGTGGTTTATCAATATTGGCAAGGGGCGGCTCCCGAACTCGCCTTACTCAAAACTTCTTCTCTCACGAAACTCTATCTCGTGGAACGCAGCCCCTGGTTTGAAAGCCTGGGGATTCAATATTTTCTGGGCGTCGATGGCATTTCTCTCGCCATGGTGATCTTGACCTCGATTGTCATCTTTGCAGGAGTTCTAGCCAGTTGGAATGTCATCGAACGTTCCAAAGAATTTTTTGCCCTGCTGCTGATCTTGGTCACAGGTGTCTTTGGCGTTTTCGTCAGTTTTGATCTCTTCTTGTTTTTTGTATTTTACGAAGTGGCCGTTTTACCGATGTACCTGCTCATCGGCGTTTGGGGCACCGGGCCCAAAGAATATTCCGCCATGAAGCTCACCTTGATGTTGCTCGTGGGCTCGGCTTTTATTTTAGTGGGACTTCTTGCGATCTACCATGCTTCCGGCCTTCATACCTTTGATTTGATCGAGCTCTCGCGTATTTCTTATCCAGAAAATTTTCAGAAGTGGGTTTTCCCCATGGTATTTATCGGCTTTGGAGTGTTGGGCGCCCTCTACCCCTTCCACACTTGGTCACCGGATGGCCATGCCTCGGCCCCTACCGCGGTTTCGATGTTACACGCCGGAGTACTCATGAAACTCGGAGGCTACGGCGCCTTGAGAATTGCCGTGTATCTTTTGCCGGAGGGCGCCAAAGTCTGGGGCCTTTTTTTCATGGCTCTCACCACCCTCAACATTCTTTATGGCGCTCTCGCCGCCATCGTTCAAAAAGATTTAAAATATTTTACGGCTTACTCTTCGGTCAGCCATTGCGGTTTTGTGTTGTTTGGAATTGCCACTCTTAATTTCATGGGAATCCAGGGGGCCGTGATTCAGATGTTCTCGCACGGCATCATGACCGGACTCTTTTTTGCCTTGATCGGAATGGTTTACGGACGCACCCACACCCGCATGATTCCAGAAATGAGTGGCTTGGCAAAGGTAATGCCCTGGCTGGCCACAGCCTTCTATATCGGCGGCTTGGCCTCTCTGGGTTTACCGGGGCTATCGGGTTTTATCGCAGAGTCCTCTGTATTTCTGGGGGGGTTCTTCGGTAATCCTTGGCACTCGGTGATCGCCACGCGAACTCTCACGATCATTGCAACACTATCTATCGTCGTCACCGCTGTTTATGTGCTGCGGGGTTTGGGGCGGGTGTTCTGGGGGCCCCTTGAAAACCTACACTTTGCTCATTTGTCCGATGCAAAGCTGTCTGAAAAAATCAGCACCGGCTTGCTGATCGCCACTCTTGTGAGTGTGGGAATGATGCCAAAATTTTTGATGGCCCTGATTGAACCTGCCATCTGGCCCATTGTGAACCGACTTCGGTAAAAACGTCCCCTCCCCCTCGATGGGGGAGGGTTAGGGAGAGGGTGACAATGGATACAAAAGGAAAATCTTTATGCTGATGATGCCTGAATCCATAGTGCTCGCAACCGCGTTTGTGATTTTTTTAGTGGATTTGTTTGTGAGCGAACGTCATCGAAGCATTTTGGCTCCGCTAGCCCTCGTAGGACTGATCCTCACAGGAATTTCTATCGTGTGGCTGATCCCCCAAGAGGGAACGCTCTTGGGAGGACGCTTTGCGGTCGACTCCGTGACAGAAAGCTTCAAGCTTTTGTTTGTCCTCTCTGCACTGGGGACCATCGCGCTTTCTTTTGATCTGCTAGAAGGTCGTGCACTTAGCTCTTTCAAAAATACCGCCAGGGGCGAGTACTACACTCTTCTTTTATTCACTGTCGCGGGCATGATGTTTTTGGTTTCTGCCCGAGATCTTGTCACCCTTTATGTCAGTTTAGAACTGTCAACCATCCCCCTCTATCTCTTGAGCGCATGGAGACGAGACCGATCTGCCGGAGAAGCGGGAATGAAATATCTGGTTTTAGGGGCTCTCACCTCCGCACTTTTTTTGTACGGCTTGGGCCTGCTCTATGGTCTTACGGGCGCCACGGATTTTGAAACACTTCACCGATCACTTCAACCCTCACCGGCTTTTTGGCTGGCCATGGCCCTGATGCTGGCGGGCGTTGGTTTTAAGCTTACCTTGGTTCCCTTTCATTTTTGGGCGGCGGATGTGTATCAGGGAGCCCCAAGCCCCATTGCCGCCTACCTTTCAGTGGCCTCGAAGGCCGCGGGCTTGGTGCTGATGTTTCAGATTTTCTTTCATTTGATGGGTCGCTTTCTGGGGGATCTGGCTCTTTTCGTAGCGATTCTCGCGGCCCTCACCATGACCCTTGGAAACTTGGCCGCCCTGACACAACGAAACATCAAACGCTTCATGGCCTTCAGCGCTATTTCTCAGGCAGGATATTTGATCATCGGATTTATCTCTCCCTCGGCAGCAAATGTTCCCGCCATGATTTTTTATCTCTTGGTTTATATCGTTACCAACTTGGCTGTATTTACGGTGATCGTTTTTTTCTGCAACGAAACAGGCCGTGAAGACATCCGTGATTATCGCGGACTTTCTCGCACACATCCATTCATTGCCCTCGGCATGATGATCGCCCTCTTTGGCCTGGCAGGCATTCCCCCGCTTGCGGGTTTTGTGGGCAAGTTCTTCTTGTTTAGCATCGCCGCCAAGGCAGGCTACCATTGGCTGGTAGCGGTAGCGGCTATAAATTCTACGGTGTCGCTCTATTATTATTTGCGGATTGTCAGACAGATCTATATCGAACCTGTTTCCGAGAAAATAAAAACCCCTCGTATCAGCCCCGCACTGGGTGTGGCTTTGGGGGTTTTTGTTTCGGCCTCGGTTTTGTTGGGAATTGTGCCTACCTTCTACGAATACATCCACACCCACACTTGGCGTTGGTTTACGCTCTGGATTCAATAAGTCCGATCAAGCCGCTTCTCGTTGAATCAGACGAATATGGGCTTCCAATTCTCTTCGCCTGAATTTTTTATCTTCAATCCTTGCATATAAATCTTCCATCTCGAAGGGCGATTCTTTTCCAGTTCTCACCTGAGAAACCAGCAAGCTTGTCGCAAGAGAATGTAATAATTTTTCTATCTCTGCTTCCTGCACCTCTTTTACTCTGCATGCTTGAAGGTATTCCAAATCAACGAAGGAGATCACTCCAGACAAGTCCCTCATCACATTCCTGCTGCGGGGATCCCCATGGATAAAACCGGCACTGTGAAAAGTTCTCAGTTGTACTAGCGCCTCCTGACAAGCCAGAATCTTTTGTTCTTCAGGAATAGCAGGGTCTAACAAATAGTCTTTCATATCGCGCACTCCTTCTTTCCAAAGTGAAAGAAGAGTCACTCGTCCTGTCCCTCCTGTTTGATTCACAATCAAAGCCAGAGGAGCCTCTACAGGTAAGCCCCGTTCGAAAGCAGCCTTGAGGCAATCCAGGGCTGACCGAGCTGCTACGTCGTCTTCATATTCTCTTGTAATGACTTTTCTATGATGGGGATCTCCTGTTAATTCAAAAACTTTTCTCTCCCCCAATTCCATCCACGGCTCTTGATAAAGTGTCTCTACTAATTTTTTAGGAGGATAAGAGCCCTCGCCTATCACCTCAAATTGACCATAGCAGGTACTCACTCGCCTTGTGCCCCAAGCTACACCTTTTATTTCTGGAGAAGTACTTACCATATAAGAAGTCTGCGCCCCTTGAGCTTGTGGAGGAGAAAATATTCCCAGACCGGCGGCAACGGGTTGTCCAAAATTTTGTAGGGGCGATCCTCCAGCCAAAGGCTGGTGCGCCTCTGGCGCATGCTGTGCCACAACATTCATATTTCTTGTTTTGAGGCTGATCCTCTGCTCCACTGCGCCCACCACTCCCCTCGTAAGACCCGCAAACATCCCCGATCCAAAATGACATTGAAGACCCAAGAGTAGAGAATTCAGAAATGTAGGGGCGACCGGCCGGTCGCCCCTACTGAACAACATCTCTCGACTCACCGAGGCCAATCCCATCAGCAGCTGCCCCACCATAAAACTCTGGCCCAGTCCCAAAACACCCATGCCCCGTACGCCCCCTTGATTCATCAGTTGGTCTACAAAACTTTCGTTCTCTTCTCCCCCATTTTTCAAAAAATGATGGATCACCCGGGTCAAGCCCGTGTCAGAAACCGCTCCCATCAAGAAAGTAAAAGCGGGAGCCAGCACGGGAAGGGCACCCAGAAAAGGCGTGGTGCCTAAGAGAAGTCGGGCAATGAGTCTTCCGCTTTCATATCCTGCTCCCCCGGCGCTCATGGAAAGAAGACTTTTCCAGTTGGAAAATTCGTGGGCAGCAGAATCTAAAATAAGGAAGAGCTCTTCCTGATTTCGGGTATAGGTGTTCTGATCCCCGAAGGAAGTGGTGTTGAAAAAAGAAGTGAGAGACGTAATGGGCATAGTTTGTTGCCATCTCTTCGACAACCCGCATAAGAAGTTGCTAGTTTTAAAAAACACAGCTAAAACCTGTGGGATGCCAGTTTCGCAGGAAAAATTATTTGAGATTTTAAAAAAGGTTGAAAGACCCACCCGTTATTTGGGCAATGAAATTAATGCCATCAAAAAAGATTTGAGCGGAATTCAAGTGAAAATCGCGCTCGTCATGCCCGAGACCTACGAAATTGGTCAATCGAACTTGGGTCTTAAAATTCTCTACGAAGTTTTAAATCGCATTCCCCATGTAGCAGCCGAGCGTGTGTATGCGCCCTGGGTGGATTGCGAACAAGTGTTGCGTCAGGAAAAAATTCCTGTTTTTTCTTTGGAAAATAAAATTCCTTTGGGAGAGTTTGATCTCATTGGAGTGAGCCTGCCTTATGAACTGAGCTACACGAATCTTTTAACGCTGTTTGATTTGGCAGGAATTCCCTTTCGATCTGAAAACCGAAAAAATATTTTCCCATTGGTCGTCGGCGGAGGCAATCAGGCCTTTAATCCCGAACCCGTGGCCGATTTTTTTGATGCCTTCGTGATTGGAGATGGAGAAGAAACCAGTGTGAAGATTGTAGAAAAATTGTTGGAGTTTAAAAAATCCCCCCAACCCCCCTTTGATAAAGTGGGGCTTCTCCACGACCTCACTAAAATCCAAGGCCTCTACGTTCCTTCTTTCTTTAATGTCACCTACAAAGAAGACCAAACGATTGCGGCGATCACTCCCCAATTTGAAGATTACGTCGGAGTGAAAAAAGCAACCGTTTCAAATTTGGATGACGCGGCTTTTCCCATCGCCTCCGTCGTCCCATCGATGAAGACCGTTCATGATCGCTTGGCTGTCGAGGTACAGCGCGGTTGTGTAAGAGGCTGCCGTTTTTGTCAGGCAGGTTACATTTACCGGCCCGAAAGACAACGTTCTCCTGAAAAAGTTTTGGAAATTATTGAGCAAGCCCTGCCCAAAACAGGGGACCAGGAAATTTCTCTGCTTTCTCTTTCGGTGGGAGATTACGGCTGCCTGGTTCCCTTGGTGCGAGAATTATTTGATCGTTACGAAAAGAAAAAAATTTCGATTTCACTTCCCGCGACACGTACCGACACTTTTTCTCCCGAAGTGATTCAAGAAATCAAACGCGTGCGCAAAACAGGATTTACGATTGCGCCAGAAGCAGGCACTCCGCGCATGAGGCGTGTGATCAACAAGGGAAACTCCCGGGAAGATCTCTATCAAACCGTAGAAAATATTTTCAAAGAAGGTTGGCAACTCATCAAGTTTTATTACATGTGTGGTTTGCCGTTTGAAACTTTTGAGGATCTCACCGGCATTGTAGAAGAAGCTGAGGCGGCCTTGGAAATCGGCAGAAAATATTCCCGAAAAGTAAGAATTAATTTAAGCGTGTCCCCTCATGTTCCCAAGCCGCACACTCCTTTTCAATGGGAACCCCAAGATTCGATCGAACTTACCCAAAAAAAAATCGCCTGGATCAAAAGCAAACTTACTTCCAGAGCCGTGGAGTTTAAATATCATGATGCCTACACCAGCCACCTCGAGGGAATTTTCTCACGCGGAGATCGCCGGCTTTCTGTTGTGATCGAAAAAGCCTGGGAGCTCGGTTGTCGTTTTGATAGTTGGCATGAGCATTTCAATTTCGGAAAATGGGTGGATGCTTTTAATGCCTGCGGAATTGACCGCCACTTCTATGTCTCCCGTGAGAGGAGCCGGGAAGAAATTCTGCCCTGGGATCATTTATTTGTGGATCTTAAAAAAGATTTTTTATGGGAAGAAAAAATGGCGGCTCAAAAAGAATCTTTTGTGGAAGACTGTTCCACCGCTCGTTGTACCGATTGTGGCATCTGTGATTTTCATGAAGTGAAGAACATCAATTATATGAAATCCCCCCAACCCCCCTTTGATAAAGTGGGGCATTCTTTCTCTTCCCCCCTGCGTAAAGGGGGGTTAGGGGGGATTTTAAGTGGAGAAGAAACAATTACCCAATTTTCTACACGCGGTCGTAAGTTGAAAGAATTTAAAATGGAAAAAATTAAGGGAAAAGGAGATGAACACATTTCATCTTTTTCACCTCTTCCCAAGGTTTACACGTCTTACCGTTGTCGTTTCACCAAGCTGGGGCTCACGGCTTTTTTCTCTCATCTCGAAGTGATGGGGATATTGAAGCGGGCCCTGGCGCGTGCCCAGGTTCCTATCCGATTTTCGGAAGGATATCACCCACAACCCAAGTTATCTTTGGGGCAAGCACTCCCGGTGGGAGTGGAGAGCTATTCGGAATTTTTCGATATCGAAATCGAAGGCTCTTTCAATTCTGCCGGGCTCAAGGATCGACTCAATGTTCTATTGCCTTCCGGGCTTAAAGTAGAATCCTGTGAAAAACTGGATTCTCAGGCCCCTTCTGTTTCTGCGGAAACGAAGGGAGCTGTTTGGCAAATGGAGCTTCATGAGTCTTATCCGGGCGGTGAAGAAAGCCTCAAAGATCGGGTACAGTGGTTGAGAGAACAGCCGGAACTCATGGTGACACGGCGTCGGGAAGATGGATCCAAAAAGGTCGATATCAGTCCTTTTATTGCTTCGCTCGAAGCTTGTTCGGATCGGTCTTTAACCTTGGTAACCAGACACCTTCCACAAGGCTCTACTCGTCCCCAAGAAGTGTTGGGCCGACTTTTGGAAGGTTCTGAAGAGATGTTGAAAAAGGTGAGAGTCATCAAAGTGGAATCTCTTTTAAGAAACTCATGCGCAACGAACTCATCATTAATATAACTTCGGGTGAAACCCGGGTCGCCTTTTTGGAAGGCGGGGTGGTCTCTGAAGTTTTCATCGAAAGAATCGAAGAAAGCGGAATTGTCGGAAACATCTACAAGGGAAAAGTCCAAAGGGTTTTGCCCGGGATGAATGCAGCCTTTGTGGAGATTGGCGAAAACAAGGCGGGCTTTCTTTATGCCACCGATTTTAGCCAGGAGTTTAAAGAGGTGGAAGAAGACTCTGCTTCTGAAGAAGAAAAGACTCCAAGACCAGACATTTCTGAGAACGAAGAATTTGAAGAAGAGGAAGATCCCTCTCCAGAACCTGGTTCTGAAAACGATGACCCTGAAGAAATCCGCACCACCTACCGTTGGGCGGGCAGGCGTCCCATTCAACATCTCTTAAAACCCAATCAGGAAATTTTAGTCCAGGTGACTCGTGGCGAAATCAGTACCAAAGGGGCACGCATCACCTCTCACATTTCCATGCCCGGTCGTTTCTTGGTCTACATGCCCACTTGGGGAAAATTTGGAGTCTCCAAAAAAATTGATTCTTATGAAGAAAGAGATCGTTTGAGGCAAATTTTGCGGGCCCATCGTCCTTCCCAGGGGGGATTTATTGCACGGACAGCGGCGATAGGAGCAACAGAGGAGCAACTGGTTCAAGACATCGAATTTTTAAGCCGCCTTTGGCAGGAAATTTTAAGAAAAAAAGAAAGCATGCAAGCTCCAGCTCTGGTGCAACCTGAGCTCGACGTCGCTCTTCGATCCCTTCGGGATCTTTATGGCGCCAAACTGGATCGCATTGTGGTGGATGACGCGGCGGAGCATGAAAAAATCAGGACTTTTTTACAAAACCTGATGCCCGAGATGGAACAGGTTTTGGAACTTTATAATAAGCCTGAACCCATTTTCGATCACTACGGTATTGAAGCGGAAATCAATCGGGGATTGGGAAAAAAAGTTTGGCTCAAAAGTGGCGGCTATCTCATCATCGAACAAACCGAGGCCCTGACGACAATTGACGTGAATACCGGCCGTTTTACCGGCAGAAAAAATCTGGAAGAAACAATTATTCAGAACAACCTTGAGGCGGTGGAAGAAATTGCCTATCAACTAAAACTGAGAAACTTGGGTGGGATTATTATTTTGGATCTCATTGATATGGAGAAGCGGGCCAATCGCGAAAAAGTTTATGAGGCCTTGAATGAAGTGTTAAAAAATGATCGTGCCAAAACTTCGATTACCAAAATCAGCGAAATTGGCTTGATTGAAATGACCCGCAAACGCACCCGGGAAAGCCTGAAAGGAATTCTTGCCCAGAGCTGTCCTGCTTGTGATGGCAAGGGATATATCAAGAGTGCGATGACCATGGTCTTTGAAATTTTCAGGGATTTACAACGAGAGTCTTCTTTTTATACGGAGAAAAAACTGCTGCTTCAGGTGCATCCTTCAGTCTTTAATTTACTGCTTCAAGCCGAGCGTAAAGGTCTTGAAGAAATGGAAAAGAAAATCGGCAAAAAAATTGAACTACAATCGGAAGAATATTTTGCGGTGGAACAGTTTGAAGTGAAACCGGGATAACAAATTGATCCTTCGACAAGCTCAGGATGTCCACTTTTTTATATGAAATGGACATGGTGAGCCTCGTCGAACCATGAATTGAGTTTCACTCATTCCTCACCTGCCCATCCCCCCGCACCACATACTTGAGCGCCGTCAGCTCCTCCAAACCCATGGGACCAAAGGCGTGCAGCTTGCTGGTAGAAATTCCAATTTCAGCCCCCAGACCCAATTGATTTCCATCATTAAAGCGAGTGGAAGCATTCACGAGCACTACAGAAGAATTCACTTCGCGTAAAAATCTTTCGGCGTGAGATTCATCATTGGTGACAATCGATTCGGTATGCAAAGAAGTGTATTTGCGGATGTGCTCCAAAGCTTCTTCCAAATTTTTGACGACTCGCACCGAAAGAATGAGATCCAGATATTCGGTCGACCAATCTTCTTCGGTCGCGGTTTTAATTTCGGGAACTATTTTTTGAGTTTTTGAACAACCCCGAATTTCCACTCCACAACGCTGAAACTCAGCAATCATGCGGGGAAGAAAGGCATGCGCAATTTTTTCATCCACGAGTAAAGTTTCCATCGCATTGCAAACCCCTGGGCGCTGCACTTTGGCGTTGAGGGCAATTTTTTCGGCCATGTCGAGATCTGCATTATGATCCACAAACACATGGCACACGCCTTTGTCATGACGAATGACAGGAATTTTTGAATATTCCCGGATCATCTTCATGAGCCCTTCGCCTCCACGGGGAATAATGAGATCAATGTAAGCATCTTGTTCTAATAAAGTTTGGATGGCTTCGCGCTCCGTCACGGGAACCACCTGAATCAAATCCTGATGCACCCCATTTTCTTTCAAAACCTCGCGCAAAATTTCTCCCAATACACGGTTTGAATGAATAGCTTCCGAGCCACCCCTGAGTACCACTGCATTTCCGGACTTGAGACACAAACCCGCGGCATCGACGGTGACATTGGGTCGTGATTCATAAATAATTCCAATCACGCCCAAAGGAATTCTCACTTTTTCGACTCGAAGCCCGTTGGGGCGTGTCCAGCCTTTGGCAATTTCACCGACGGGATCGGGTAGAGCCTCTACTTCTTTTAAACCTTTCGCCATTTCTTCGATGCGCTTTTTATTGAGGGTAAGTCGATCGATCATCGCCGAGGAAAGTTTTTTTTCCTGGGCAAACTGAAGATCTTTTTGATTTTCAGATTCGATGCGCTTGGCCTGCAACATAAGAGCTTCGGCCATGTCATTTAACATTTTATTTTTTTGAGGTGTCGTAAGCGCAGAGCCATAAAGACTCGCCTCTCTGGCTTTTTTGGCAATTTCAACAATGATATTTTTTAAAGCAGTCATGGGAATACTTTCTTGGGCAAAATGAGGGTTCCTATTTCTTGCCCTTTTGCAATCGCACTTAATACACCCGAAGCATGTCCATGCGCAATCACCGTGGCAACTCCAAAATGGGCGGCCTTTTCTGCCGCTTGTAATTTGGTGACCATGCCTCCTGTACTCTGTTCCCGGTGTGTGTCTTGCCCCAAGGCATGAACTTTTTTATTCATACTTTCAATGAGGGATATTTTTTGCGCTTTTTTATCCCGACGCGGATCCGCAGTAAACACACCCTCTTGATCTGTAAGAATCACCAGCAGCTTGGCCTTCACGATATCGGTCACCAAGGCTGAAAGATTGTCATTATCTCCCACCCGGATTTCCTCCACTGCTACGCTGTCATTTTCATTGATAATGGGAATAAGGCCCAATCTTAAAAGCTCATGAATCGCATGTCGTGCATTGAGCGAGCGTGTTTTATTTTCGAGATCTTCACGAGTAAGAAGAATCTGCGCAATATTCAAACGATGTTTTGAAAAAACCCCTTCATAAATATCCATGAGAGTAATTTGCCCTGCCGCGGCAATGGCCTGTTTCTTGGCAATCTGCGTGGGTTTTTTCTTGAGGCCCATCTTGTACATCCCGCAAGCGATGGCGCCGGAGGAAACCAAGATTATTTTTTTCCCGGATTTGCGAAGCTCGGCAACTTCTTTAGCCAATCGTACAAACACCTTAAAATCCGGCGCGCCATTTTTTTGAGTGAGAATGGAACTGCCGATCTTGATCACCCAGATTTTGGCTTTTTTGACAAGTTGTCGGTGTGTGGAGGACATGCTTCTTATATTCCTCATTTTATTTCGGATAGCAAATCTTGAATTTGCTCGGGGGAAGGGAGTTGTCCTTTGAATTCTTTCGGTAATTTTTTAAGGAGCTTGTAGGTTCCAATGCCTATCGGCTTGTTGGAGTCGCGCAAAGTGTATTCCACAATTGTTTTAGTTTTATCTTTGCAGAGAATGATTCCGATCGATGGATTTTCATCTTCTAGACGTACTCGATCATCTAAAGCTGCTAAGTAGAATTGCATTTTACCGACGTATTCTGGCAAAAATTTTCCAATCTTTAATTCAATGGCCACAAGGCATTTCAGTTTGCGATGAAACAAAAGTAGATCAATGAAAAATTCGGTGTCATCTACTTCCAAACGATATTGGCTCCCTACAAAGGTAAACAGACCTCCCATTTCTTTGAGAAATCTTTCAATTTTCAAAAGAATAGCTCGTTCTAATTCTTTTTCACTGTGTTCTTCACCGAGTTCTAAAAAATCGAAGGTATATTCATCTTTTACGGCGAGCTTGGCTTGATTGCGGATTTTTTCTGGTACTGTTTGGTTAAAATTGGTTTTGTTGAGAAGAGTTTTTTCGTAGCTCTGGTTTTCGATTTGGTGGATTAATACATTTTTAGTCCAGCCAAATTTTTTGGTCATGCGAATATAAAATTCTCTCTCAAGGTCATCCTTACATTTCCCCATTATTATGAGGTTCTTTGTCCAGCTGATTTCTCCAACCAATGGTTGGAGTTTTTCATTCCCATTATAAGTTTGAAAAAATTGCCTCATGTACCACAAATTCTGAGTGGAAAAACCTTGCATGCCAGGGAATTCCACCTGAAGATCCTTGGCAAGATCCTCCACAACCGCTTTCCCCCACGTATCTCCCTTTTGACGATCCACAATCATCTTCCCAATATCCCAATAAAGCGAAATAAGCTCTTTATTGACTGCCCTTAGAGCTTCATATTGGGCAGATCGAATACGCTCTTTGATATCGACTAGCAGTTTTTGGTAATCATTTTTAATAAGTTTCGTCATAGCCCCTCACAACTCTAAGCTTTTTTATTTGTGCTCAAAGTTCCCGACAATTTATTCACCAACTCTTTCACCCCTTCCCCCGTCGCCGCTGAAATCACAAAAACTTTTTTCTTGAGCTTCTCAAATTTTTTCTGGTGTTTCTTTAAAAGTGATTTGTCATGGACTGCATCCATCTTCGTCAACACAATCCATTCCGTCCGCTTGAGAAAGTTGGGATTATAGGCTTTGAGTTCTTTGCGAATTTCTTCGTAAGTCGCGAAAGGATCTTGCTCGGGATCTGACACATCAATCAAATGTAAAAAAACTTTGGTGCGCTCGATGTGTCGTAAAAATTGATGGCCTAAACCCACACCGGCATGGGCGCCTTCGATGAGACCGGGGATATCGGCCACGGTAAAGGTTGGGCCTTCACCTTTGAAAGGTTCTACAACGCCCAAAACAGGAACCAAGGTTGTGAAAGGATAATCTGCAATTTTCGGATGAGCGTGAGAAATTTTAGAAAGCAAAGTGGATTTACCCGCATTGGGTTTTCCGATGAGACTCACATCGGCGAGTAATTTTAATTCTAATTGAATCTGTTGTTCTTCTCCGGGTTGACCGGGATCTGCGCGGCGCGGAGCGCGATTGGTGGAAGTGGCGAAATGAATATTACCGCGGCCCCCCCGACCTCCTTTTGCAATCACAAACTCTTCGCCAGCCTTTGAAAGATCCACCAACAGATCGCCTGCTTCATCTTTCACCAAAGTGCCTACGGGTATCCGAATGAGTAAATCCTCTCCAGATTTTCCGTATTGATCTTTTCCCCTACCGTGCTCCCCGCGCGGAGCCAAAAATTCTCGTCGATATCGAAAATCGGCCAAGGTAGAAAGCTGGGAGTCGGCCCTCAAAATCACACTCCCGCCATTCCCTCCATCTCCCCCATTGGGACCACCCCGAGGTTCATGGGCTTCACGGCGAAAAGAAATGCAGCCATTGCCTCCATCGCCCCCTTTTACAAAAATTTTGGCTTCGTCGATAAAACGCATGATATTTTAAAATTTTAACAAAACCGGAGGGGTGGATAATAGATAGGGTAATTTTTCTTCATGAAAGACGTTTACGTAGAGATTGCATCACTTCTTTATGAGACCGTCCTCGATGCCCCGACTTTTGAAAAGACTCTGCCTCTTCCAGCTTTTGATACAATTCCATTTTGGCTATTAAACGTTCATAAAGTGCCTGACTCATCACCACAAGCTCTCCTTCACCATTTTTAGTAACAAAAACAGGTTTTCCTTGATGGCATAAATTAACCACATGATGAGTTTTATTTCTTAAATCCGAAATGGGGATAATGGTTGGCATAATTCCTCCTTCTTACAAATCTTTATCAGAATTGTGATATTAAGAAATAATAAAATAGGAATATTTTTTACGCAGGATTTTGAACCGGAAGAACGCTCACTTTTTTTCGATCACGTCCCAAGCGTTCATATTTTACGATGCCGTTGATTTTGGCGAAGAGGGTCCAATCTTTTCCCACACCTACATTGAGGCCGGGATGAATGCGAGTGCCCACCTGACGGATCAGAATAGTGCCAGCGTGTACTTTTTCACTGCCATAACTTTTTACGCCACGACGCTGTCCATTAGAATCACGACCATTTCGGGAAGAGCCCCCTGCTTTTTTGTGTGCCATAAAATCAGTCTTGAGTTTTGAGTGACGAGCGATGAGTAATTTTTTATTTTACTCAATTACCCAATCACTATGTGTGAATCTTTAAAATTTTTACTTCACTATAATCCTGTCGATGTCCCTGTTTTTTGGAATAGCCTTTTCGGCGTTTTTTCTTGAAAACAAGAATTTTCTTCTCGCGATCATTTCGGACGATTTCTCCATCCACCTGAGCAGACTCTAAAAGAGGCGTCCCTATTTTCACATCTGTTTCATTGCTATAAAAAAGAACGCGCTTGAAACTCACTGCCTGCCCGGGAACTCCTGGCAGTTTTTCGATATGAAGAAGATCACCTTCTTGAACTTTATATTGTTTACCACCGGTTTCGATAATGGCGTACATAGAAATCCTTTGAAATTAAGAAGGGGGGCTTTTATCCCGGCTCCAAAATGAAGTCAAGAACTCAAAAACATGTTGTCACAAACATTAGATATGTCCTCATCATAAACAATTAAAGATGTCCGCTTAAGGGGAGTGGTGATGTCATGAGGAGATGAATCCACATGACAAAGCCTTAACCCGGGAGGCGAGACAGA